>Ga0182021_10003219_pt1 | contig 19180 bp, 16 predicted proteins | sample 612E3MmetaG_FD_120493 | JGI IMG/M metagenome (GOLD analysis project Ga0182021, IMG submission 120493) | Permafrost microbial communities from Stordalen Mire, Sweden - 612E3M metaG (Illumina Assembly) | ecosystem: Environmental > Terrestrial > Soil > Wetlands > Permafrost | place: Sweden... | reverse complement strand
GGCGGAGGCGACCACGAAATACAGGTCGTCGTAAATCTGATACGTTAGATATTGCGTCTTGGTGTCCTGATTGTCGAAACTGGCGTTGGGCAAAGATAGACCGGCGAGTTGGCCGAGGGCGCGTTCCTCGAAGGCCTGCCCGACCCTTCTCGCAAAGCCGTAGCCGCCGACGAGGGCCGCTCGCTCGAGGATGTTTTTGGCTCTCGCCTCAGGCGACATCGACGCGATAGTGGGAGGGAGCCGGTTGTGCATGCCCCAGGTGAAAATTACCAATAAAGACGGACGATGAGCGGCCTCGGTGGCCGGCAGATAGCCCTGGCTGGCCAGCGCTTTCTTCATGGCACGCTCCAAATCCGCCGTTGGCGGTTGATGCACTCCGGCATAAGATTGTCCGAATTCACGATAGCCAGCCGGATGTACGACATAATAAACGGGATGTTCCGGAGAGGCCGGCGCGACCAACCGGCCGGCGTTGGTCACGGTCGTGATCACAGTCATGTCGAGCTGCGGCCTGCTCTGGAAGGCTTTCGGCATGAGCGAAAAATAGGAGGAGCTATCGGAGTCGCTGTTTCTCTCGGACGTGGCGGCGTGGACGAGACCAACCGCGAAGAGGACAGGGAGAACGAGCCGTAGAAGGGGAGTTTTCATGGGCGCGATAGAGCGGCGATTTCAATCTGGGTTCAGTTTCCGGCACCTCGCGAGGGACCGTGGTCCGGCAACGTTACCAATTCCAAGCGCTCGCAGGCGTTGGACAGATGGTGGTGGAAAGCCAAGACCGGGCCGCAGTGAAGCCATCGGGAGCTGCAGGCTACCAATGCTCCCATGACGCGTCGCGGCAAAGTCGGTTGTGCCCGACCAGCGGTCGGGGCCCACAGTCGATCCGGTGTCACCCGGTGCTCACGGTTTCGTGGCATCCGCTTTGGGAGTGGTCGGCGCAGGCTTATCGTTTGGCGTGAGCGCCGCAGTGGGCGCCGATGAATCCATGTATTCCACCACGGTCGCGTTGCCGATATCGACCGTGCCCTTGCGATTGATTCGGCGTTGCAGTGCTTCGGGTACGTCCGTCTCCCGGCCGAAGAACGGCGCGGCTGTCGCGATGAGCGGTGGCAGCGTTTCCTTCATGTTAACGCCGGCCGTGTTGACGGTCATGTTGGTGCGCCAAAGCAGCGTGCGTTTTCCTTGCGCGACCGAAGCATAGTCATAGGCGGAGGCGACCACGAAATAGATGTCATCGCTGATCTGGTCGTTCAGGTATTCCGACCGGGCGTTGTCATCGGTCAGACGGTGGACCGGATCGATCAAGTTGAAACTGGCATCGGCAAAAGTGGGACCAGCGAGCTGGCTGAGGGCGCGTTCTTCGTAGGCCTTCCCGACCTTGCTCGCGAAACCGGCACCGCCGACCAATTCCGCTCGCTCGAGCATGTTTTGGAACATTGCTTGGGGCGATATGGCCTCCGTATTGGGATCGAGCCGGCTGTGCATGCCCCACGTGAATATCACCAACACCGACGGACGATGAGCAGCGTCTGTGGCCGGCAGATAGCCTTGGGTGGCCAGCGCCTTCTTCATGACCCGCTCCAAATCAGCCGCTGGCGGGGGATGTACCCCGGCGTAGGTGCCCCCGAATTCGCGAAATCCAGCCGGATACGCCACATAATATATGGGATGTTCCGGAGAGGCTGGTGCGACCAATCGGCCGGCATCGGTCACGTTCGTGAAAACGGTCATGTCGATCCGTGGTTGGCTTTGAAAAGCTTTGGGCAGGAGTGAAAATGAGAAGGTGCTGTCGGAGTCGCTCTTGCTTTCCGTTGCAGCGCGCGCGACGAGCCTGCCGACAAGACCGGCCGCGCAAAGGACGGGGAGGACGAATCGCAGGCGTGAAGTTTTCATGAGCGAAAAAATGAAGATTTTGGGGTTTGGTTCAGTTTCCGGCTCTTCGCGAGGAAGCATACTCCGTCAACCGTAGCGCATCCCAACACTCGAGGCAATCGCAGGCATTGGACAGCGCGGTCATTGGCGGAACATTTGAATGGCGGGTGCATGGCATAAGACCATCGGGATCTAGCCATCCGCGCGCCACGACGGGAGAAACAATCCAACCTGATGACACATAGATCAATAAAATGTTATCTCACGGCGCGTCCAACCGCAGAATTCCAGCAGATGGTTGTTCGCAACCATGGCGGTGCCGTCGCGAGCGCTCGGCAGGTTACAAGCAACCATGGAGTCTACGACGCTCGCCGATAAGCCTGGCCACACCGGCCGGGCCTTGAGGAGTAGCGCAGGCTTCCAGCCTGCATCGCTCAAGGCAGCAGGCAGGGATGCCTGCGCTACAAAAATCCGAGTTTTCGAATTTTCCTCACCGATCCAGTGCGGTGATCACGGGCTGCGCCACACCGGGGACGGCGGAAGTATGGAGGATGATTTCAGCGTCCCGGAGACCGTCGGCGGCAGCTTTTACGCGGATCTCGCCGGGTTGGGTCGTGGTTTGCACGAGGGCGAGCGCGAGACCGTTGAAGGCTTTTCGCTGGCTGGCCTTGTAGTCTTCGTGGCTGGTGGGATCGCCGTTGTCCACGCCGATGAGCGTGCCGGCGCCCTCGAGCTCGAACGTGATGATCGGGTCTGCGCGTGGGACGACGATGCCGTCGGCATCGACGACCTTCACCGTCAGGTGGGCGACGTCGCGGGCGTCGGCGCGAAACGTGTCGCGGTCGGCAGCGAGCACCAAAGCGACGGGCGCGCCGGCGGTACGTACTTCGGCCTCGCACACGATCTGGTCGCCCTTGCGCCCGACGGCCTTGAGCACGCCAGGTTCGTAGGGCACGTCCCACGCGAGATGCAGATCGGCCGTGGTCGGGAAGATTTGCGGACGGGCGTAGGAGTTCCAACCCCCGGCGGCGCCCTGGCGGGGAAACTCGAGCGCCTTCACGCCGTAGCTTTTGCCGTTGAGAAAAAGTTCGACCGAATCGCAGTTGGTGTAGGCGAGCACGGGGATGATCTGGCCCTCGCGCCCCGCCCAGTTCCAATGCGGAAAGAGGTGCAGCATCGGCGCGGTGGTCCACTGGCTTTGATAAAAATAGTAGCCGTCCTTGGGAAAACCGCAGGTGTCGAGTGCTCCGCTGGTGGACGATTTGCGCGGCCAACGCGACTCGCCGAGGTAGTCGATGCCGGTCCAGGGGAAGTCGCCAATTACGTAGTCGTGCACCCGGGTGAACTTCCACATCTGCTCGGCCTCGATCATGGTCGTGGCGTAGTGGGCGCGCTGCAGGCCGGCCGTCGCCGGTGCCGCTTCGCCGTCGCGTCCGAAACCGCCAAACTCGTAGCTGCCGCGTACTCCGCCGATTCCGACGCTTTCCGTGCCGACCATTTTCCGCTGCGGATATTTGCGCCGGTCGTCCGCATAGAACGTCTCGCGGCGCGTGCCCCAACGGTCGACGTAGTTGTAACCGACGATGTCGAGCTGCCCGGTGAACGCCTCGCTCAAATTGCCCCGGGCGGTCGTGTAAACGTTGTCCAGCGCTGCCGTGACCGGGCGAGTTGGGTCCTCCCGATGCAGGATCGTGACGAGCGAGCGGAGCACGTCGGGGCCCGTCGGCGAATCCTGATCGCCAATTTCATTGCCGGCGCTCCACATGACCACGCTCGGGTGGTTGCGGTCGCGGTGAATCAGGTTGACCAGATCCTTTTCGGCCCAGGCGGCGAAGAACTCGGAATAGCCGTGGGCGATTTGCGGCTTGCGCACCGTCCACTCGTCGAAGGCCTCGTCCATGACAAGCAGCCCGAGGCGGTCGCAGAGATCGAGCAGCTCGGGCGCCATGGGATTGTGGCTGCCCCGAATAGCATTGCAGCCCATCTCCTGCATGAGGCGGAGCCGCCGCTCGAGCACCGCGTCGGGCACCGCCGCACCGACAGCGCCGCCGTCGTGGTGCAGACACATGCCGCGCAACTTTATCGGCACGCCATTCAGGAGGAAGCCACGGTCCATGTCGTAGACGATGTCGCGGATGCCGAAGGACGTCTCATAGCGATCGACAACGGTCCCGCCGGTTTGCACGAGGCTGCGCACGCGATAGAGCGTCGGCGCATCCGGCGACCAGAGGCCGGGCTTGGTCAGCTCGACAGTTTGATCGAACTCGCGCTCGGCGCCGGCGGCCACGGTTTCGGTCGATTCGACGGTGGCCACGATCCGACCGGCGGTATCGACAATCTGGCTGACCAACACGACCGGCGCGGTGTCCGTGCGATTGTTTTGCACCCGGGTGCGAATCCGTACGGTGGCGGCGTCGGTGGAGACCCGGGGCGTCGTGACGTAGGTGCCCCAGTGCGCGACCCGGAGTGAATCGGTCATGGTGATCCATGTGTGGCGATAGATGCCGGAGCCGGAGTACCAACGGCTGTTCGGCTGCGCGGAGTTGTCCACGCGTACGGCGAGGACGTTCGGCTTGTCGCCAAAATTCAGGTACGGTGTGAGATCGTAAGCGAAGCTGGTGTAGCCATACGGCCAGCGGCCGAGGAGGTGGCCGTTGATCCAGACCTCGCTGTTCATGTATACGCCGTCGAACTCGACGGACCACTTCCGGCCGCGCGACCCCTCCGGCACGGTGAAAGCCTTGCGGTACCAACCGACGCCCGTCGGCAGATAACCACCGGGGCCGGCGGTCGATTCATTTTCGCCGTGCGGACCTTCGATGCTCCAGTCGTGCGGCAGGGTGAGCTTGCGCCAGGTGGTGTCGGCAAACGCCGGCTGGTCGGCGCCGGGCGCATCGCCCTTTAGAAAACGCCAGCCGAAATCGAAGCTTTCGCGGACGCGCGGTTCAGGTTGTGCCATGGCGGTCGCAAGGGTGCACAAGGCCAAAAGTAGTGCGGATGCGCGCCGGAAAACGTTTCCTGAAGGTGGGGATTTTTGCATGGCAGGACTCGTGGGAAAGAGGAGGGCGGAACAGCTGCGGTGGAGCAATGCCGATTGAAGTCCGTTCGCGGTCGGTTGTCAGGGCTTTAGCGTGGCGCGGAGCTTCAGCCCGCACCGGCGTCTTGCCCTGTACCGGCGGTGAAACCGCCCGCTCGTCGCCTATCGTTTCATCAGGCCCAGATCGCCCAGCCATTCCACGAAGCGGACGGGCCAGGCGGTGACGGGCATCGGTCGCTCGCGTACGCCGAATCCGTGGCCGCCGTGTTGGTAAATGTGCAACTCGGCGGGCACGCCGGCCGCCTTCATCTCCAGGAAGCATTGGGCGAGCGGTCCGGCCAGATTGTCATCGGAAGCGCAGAGGAGGAACGCCGGCGGTGTCTCTTTGGAAAATGCCAGTGCGCCCTGCGGCGCCCCGGGATAGATCAACCCCTGAAAATCTGGCCGCGAACTCTCACGGTCCACCGGATCGGTCGCAGCGGCTTTGCCGGCGTCGAACTGTGTGGCGGCGAGCGCCGCGATCTGGCCGCCGGCCGAAAAACCCATGATGCCGATGCGGCGCGGATCGACGGCCCACTCGGCGGCGCGATTGCGCACCAATCGGATGGCATGCTGGGCATCGGCCAGCGCTTCGACCTCAACGCGGTAGGTTGAGCCACCGGCGCGATCGCGGGCCAGCCGGTATTTGAGCACGAAGGCGGCGATGCCGCGCGCCGCGAGCCAACGCGCGAGATCGTAGCCCTCGCGATCGACCGTCAAAAACATGTGGCCCCCGCCTGGGGCAATGATCACGGCTGCGCCGGTCGCCGTCTCCCGGGCCGGCAGGAAAGGCGTGAGCGACGGCCGATGGATGTTCGACACAATGGGAAACACGATGTCGGGCTCTTGCCGCCAATCGACGTGCTCGGGCTCGTTTTGCTTCGCGGCCGAGCCTGGCGCCCCGTCGGTCCAGAGCGGAATCGAAGCAGGATGCGCGGGTTCCTGCGCCGGCGTGGAGGGAAGGGGAGGCGGAGCACTCATGGCGGCGGCGGCGATCGTAAGAAAGAGGGCGGCAACCGCAAGAGGCGTCGGCCGCGAGCGTCGCGGTTGCACCGCATAGGGCAAGGTCGTTTGATTCATATGGAATTCCTTTGGATTTCGATCCGAATCATCAATCAGCGAAACATCTGACTGCGTTCTGATGTCGTGGCCTGCTTCAGCGCGATTCGTGTCCGATGGTTGCGTCGACGCAGATACCCTCAGAGCTAAGATGAGCCACGCCTACCGCAGGCGTATTGGCGGCTCGAAGTCCGGCGTTACCGCTGTGGGTGTTGCGGTTGACTGGTCAGGCGGTTTGACGAAAAACTCGGGATCGTAGATCTTTAGCTTCGTCTCTACCTGTCTTATTTTTTCTAATATAACATTAAGGGCATCGGACTGGACCTTCCGCTTTTCGCGCAAATAATCTGCCGAGGCCGTATCACCGGAAAGCGTAACAAGCCGGGCATTCGTCGTAATCACATTTATCGACTCTGCGCGCTCTATATTTAGTCGATCCAACCTAGACCTATAGCCGGTTGTTAATACTTCACGAACCGTACGACCATTAATCCGTTCGCGCATCGCTTGGTCAACAGCGTCACTGCCGGAAGCCGTATGATCGATCATTATTCTGAATTTGATTTCTTGGATGGCTTCGTCGAGGTCGCGCCACTGCTCACGATCAAGACGTCCGCTTGCATCCGCTCGCCACCACACCAGGTCAATCGGAGAACTTGCCATTATTTTTTGGTCGAGCGGATTGGCCGGATGGCACCCGCAAAGTGCGGCACTTACCGTCAACCAGGTCAAAACTCGGAGTCTTGTGGAACGATGTTTCATTGGTGGTTCTCCAGACACTATAGGCGCGACATTGCGCGGCGTTGGCTCTGGCGCCTGTATCGGTTGTTTTTCACTTGGTGAGTATTACCTTTTTCGTCTCATCGCGCGCAACTAGGACGTAAACGACTGGCCGCCCACCGGCAAACGCCATCTCCTTGCCGTTATAGTATTGCCAGTCGATGCTACATGACAAGATGTAATCTCCAGACGGGATGTTCTTGAACTCGAAATACCCCTGCGCATCGGCGATCGTCGTGCGGACATACTGCGCCAGCCGCGGATCAGAAGACTCCAACTGCTGAAATAGGCCTACCTGCGACCTTCGATCAATACGCTCCCGCGTGTAGGCCGTCGCAGGGGTGAGCTCTATCTGATTTCCAGCGGCAAGTTTCACATCGCCGCCCAAAGTCTTCATGAAAGCGGAGCCGGTGATCGTCGAACTACCGTTGCCGATAAAAGGCTGATATTCAGCCTCGATAAACGGAGCACTGATCTTGATAGGCGTAACGGTGCAACCTCCGAAGAGCGCACACGCTATCATGGCTGGTAATATGTATTTCATAGGGGAAACCCTTTGCCGGCGTTGCAGGTGAGCCACGCCTGTAGCTCGCGCGGGAAGTGCGCACCTGTCCCGGTGTAGTACGTCGAAGGCGGACCTGTCCCGCCGTAGTACCACGGAGGCGGAAGCACAACCCGTGGAAACTGTGGTCGGTGGCGCTGGCGTCTGATTCGGCCCCGATGGTATGTGATTAGTCGCTCTCATCTTTTTCTGAGGCAGTAGGATCGTACATGAGAGTGCCGGTAATCAAGGTAGCGATCGAACCAATCGCAAACCCCCAGATGAACGGTCGATAGTAAGCTTCACTTGGGCTCCGAAAATCTTTCATCACGGTGTTCATCCCTTTCCCCTTTGGACTGTCACTCAAACCACTGGAGACATATACAAAAACTCCGCCGAGGATCAAGCCTGATATAATCGCTATGCCTATTCGTCCTACTATGGCATTCCACATCTGTTCCTTCTTCTCTTCTGGCGAAGGCTCATTCCCGACGTCTCCCTTGGACCAAAGAATAGATTCTATCTCCAATTGCGTGAACTTCGCCGCTTCCAGGACACGCTGCATTGTCGCCGAATCATGCGCACTGCGGGCATGCTCGAATGCCCGTAACAACCCACTCGCTTCAAGGCGGTCGCGATAATCGTTCATTGTTTTCGGAACAGCTGCGAGAAAAATCCACCCGAGCTTGGCCTTGGTGCTTTCGACAAAACTTCAAATTCTATCTTGGCAACCTCGTCGTGCTTGTAGCCAACAATCGATTCCGCGAGTTTCAGAGGAATATCGAATACGTAGTCAGCTTCGCCCGTTTTCTGCGAAGCCAGCAAGCGATCTTTGATGCTCAGATAAGCGTCAGGGAACGCACCGTGCTCAGCCAGATGTGCGTCACCTGATTCTGCTTCGTGAGAAACCGCCCACATCTGGCTCCCGCCCTTCCAATATTCAGCCGAACTCGCCATCACGTGCTCCTCAATGCCGGCGGCGAGGATCTCGCATGTGGCAGATACGCGACGTAGGTTCTGCTCTCCGACAAACTCGTGCCCATTCTCATTGATGACGACGAGATACCACCCGGTATCGAGCTTTGCCCCGCAGAACATGCTTTCCGGCACTTTTTCGAGCCGCCCTGTACGTGAAAGCGCCAGCAACCGTCCTGCCTCTTCGGGCGCCGTATCTTTAAACGCGATCCACGAAATTGAATAACCCATGGATTGTTTGGCCCAACGTTACAGCTGGGTCGTTGGCTCGAGCGCCGGGCTCGGCGTTTTATTCAATCGCAAAAATCGCATAAACTCCTTTATGGAACGAAATCGTCGAAGGAATGATGCGAAAGTCGCGCTTTGATAATGCGCTCGAAGCCATATATCCGGCTTCCGATTCTCCTCGAAAGCCAAAGGCGCCACCGATCCCGGAGAAACCGCTCTCTGATATTGCGCGAATATTTCCCAGTTTCCTCTGAAATCCCTTTGCCAGCCGCGCTGCATTGTCTCTTGCTGCATCACACGCATCGCTAGTAAGGTCTCGAAGAATGATAGCTTCATCTTTACTTTCAAAAGCGACCGAAATGCCCTCGACGTTTGATTGGCTATAAAGGAATTCGATTAGCGGTGGAAACCGTCCGAGATCTTTAAGCTGAATTCGAACCGAGCGTACACAGTCATAGCCAATTATCTCAAGCTCTTTTCCTTTCTCATCCTCTCGCCTAACAGCATCCTTCTCGATCGGTTGGGCCACGATGTCTTCGTTCGGCAGGCCCAGCTTGGCGGTGAAGGCAAGAAGCGCGTCGGCAATTTCGGATTGCTTTCGGTAGGCGCGGTCCGCCTGCGTATCATAACTCTTTACGCGAAAAGTAATGGTTGCCTTGTCCGGCGCAACGTCGCGACTGGCGATGCCGTAAATATAGACAAACGGAAAATCTGGCAGTGGAGAAGCCGCCGCCAGGAGCGGCACGAGTATGAGGGCGAGTAGTAGTCTATGCATAAATATCATTTGCCAAACGTTACGGATGAGCCAAGGCTAAGGCTGGCACGACGGGTGCACAGCAGCCGACGTGACATCTGCAGACGTTGGCTCTGGCGCCTTGTCCGGCTCGTTTCGTAAAGAACTCTGATTTCACGATAGATCTTACCGGGGACAAATCTCAAGGCAAAGAATTTGCTGGCTTCCATTCGGAACACCTTCTTCCCAGGTCCTCTAACCTGTATTTCTTGAACCGCAGCATCCGCTGGTATCATCCTTCTGTATGAATCTAGCGGAGGCGGACCTGTCCCGCCGTAGCACGTCGAAGGCGGAAGCACGACCCATGACAGTTGGGGTCGTTGGCGCTGGCGCCTGGTTCGGCTGATTCATGCTATTTATAATCCTGGGGATCAAAAATCACTTCTGCGAAAAAAACGCCATCCTTCCCATGATAGCGAAATCTCACGCCGATTCCTTGCTTTAGCAGTGCACCAAAGATGGAATCCTTGACGCCTCTCCTAACTAACGGAACAACAATGCTATCCCATTTCTTCATATCTACATCCTTGGCGGCGAAAGATGTTATCGTAAAATATACGGCGATTTCGTTCTCTCCGATCACCGATGCTTTATCGAGTCTAGTCGCCTCATCTATCATCTTCGGAGCTTCTCGTGTAATTCCCGTGACCGCTTCCGCGAGCCACTTCTGCGTACTCATCTGCTTAACTTTCAAAAACGCGGGAATGGCCATTGCCAGCAGAACCATGGGAACCAGAACGCCCACCAAGCCCTTCCATAATAACTGGTTCTTTCCGAACTTTGGAATACCACATAGGGCAACGACTCCAAATGGAATAGCTGCGAGCATAACTACTCCGCCGAGAAGTGAACCAATCCGGCGGAAAGAAGGATCTGCGCCGGCTAGAGCGGCGGGCACAGTGATATTCAGAATCATGCCAGCCACGATTGCCATCACGGAGTAACTAGCCGCTCTGTGGTAAAGCGTGCTTTGGGCGGCAGCAGCCGGCGACGCAATCTTCCTGCCGCAGTCGAGACAATGGATGACGTAGTCGGGGTTTTCTTTTGAACACGCTTTGCAGATAATCATGATTTGTTTGCCGAACGCACAAGATGAGCCGTGGGCGTTGGCTCTGGCGCCGGGTTCGGCTCCGGCCGTTTTGATCGACGATCACAAGTATCCTTGAATAACAATGCCAGGGCGACGGGAATTAGGGCGATAACAATAAATGAAATCCAATCCAGCCGTTTTCCCGCGTGCCACCAAACCCATGCCCTCGCGTTGTGGCTGTAAAGCTGTTGAAACGTAAGCAGTGTAAATCCCGCCACAAACCACAGTGGTCGTCGGAGAATATACCATGCACAGAGGGCATCAATAACAACGAATAAAACATGACGCAAACGCGCCCCTGACAGGCCAAATGCTGGCGCCAGAAAACCGATGGCATGATACATTGCGGCGAGAATAAACAAAACCGACATTAGACGAAACAATGATTTGCGAGACATGTATCCCTTGTAAAAATGGCCTGACGTCAGTTAGCCGAATTTTTGATCTTCTTCGAAGCAGCAGAGTAGCTGTAGAGGAACATGCCCAGGAGGAGTGTTTGGAGCGCCCATGTCGGCATCATCTTCTCCGCCCTGACCAAACCCGCATGGACTGCATAGGTTCCTGCCAACATCATCCCGACGACTGCGTCGGCTCTCGTGGTCATAACAGGGGCGGGACAATGTACCGAAAGATCACACACCTCTTTCTTCTCAGAATTCAGAACAACAACCAATGTGTGCTCTTCATCCAAACGACAGAAGAGGAACTCGCATCCTTTTGGCGGCGCCCACTGGAGCCCAAATTCTGGCCCATACGAAAATCCATTCTTGGTGAGCGCGGCTTGCACTGCTGATATGGGCATCCCTGATGGGATTTTCGTGTCTTCGGCAAACGCAGAAAGCGCGACCGTCAGAAGTCCGATTATGAGTGCAATAGGGCGATTCATATAATGGCGAACGTACCAGGTGAGCCACGCCTGTAGCCGGCGCTCTACCGCCTTGTTCGGCTATTTTTGACCAGACGGGTGTGTCAGAGCACGGATAGACGTAAAGTTGAAACCGTAATCAACCCACAACTCTACTTCACCCTCACCAGAAACCCTGGACTTAACTTTTTGATTAAGACCGATCGGAGAAATTTCGAATTCACTGCCAAATTGCTTTTTCAGAAACTCGAAATCCTCAAATACTTTGGTTAATATCTCACGACGATACTGTTCCGGATTCTTCACATAAAGTCCTACTGACCCGTCAGCTGCTTTCGTCTGCCCAACCAGTTTAACTGCCATCAGAAGATCACGGATTTTCTTAACTTGGTCGACAACACGAACGCCTGATGGAAGTTCTGCGAAGATAATTATACTCGCAAATGAAATTGGAGAACCGCCACGAAGAGAGGAGAATACCTTCTTGTTTCCTCCTGCAAACCTGACCTCTTGCTGCTCTGCTCGGAACCCTTGAACCTTAGCAACTTCTTTCTCAATCAGTTCGACGCTCGTATAAAGCTCCCTATTTCTAACCTCTTGCTTATCTCCAGTATGGGACAAGACAAATTGAACTGCCACCGCATCTGCTCTTCGCGTAATCGTGACCGGCACATTTGCCTGGTTCGAAGCGCTTGGATCTATGATTCTTGAATTCATTCGAGTACCAGCCAACGTGCTGGCATTCGAGTAGCCACTATCATCGGCTACGGAAAATGGGCTAAGTTCGATGACTTCGTCGGATCCCTCGGAATCCTGAGCATGTAGACTAAATGAAGGCACTACGAGAAGTGCCAGGATGGTTAGGTAGCGCATAGAATGAAATATTTGAGGGTAAGCTATGGTTTGCGTTGGTTTACTGCCGACGTTAACGACGAGCCGCGACACTGCGCGGCGCGATGGGTGCGAATTTATCTCGCCGCAGCCTGGCGTAGGCGGACTCGTCACGCCAAAGCACCGCGGAGGCGGACTTTTCTCGCCGTAGTCCGGCGTAGGAGGAAGCAGCCGGCGTGGCGCGTAGTGGCGTTGGCTCTGGCGCCTGGTTGGGCATCTCAGTTTTCATGAAAGGTCACACAACTCATGCAGCGCAATGCTTCCGTCATCAATCACCGCTGACTGGTCGCCGTCCAACTGGAAGGCCAAGCGGGGAATTAGTGCCTTCTTTTTATGCTCAACGCTGCCGCTTCCGTCCAACAGACACGCAACGTTGAAAACAAGGGAACTCGTCAACTCTTTCTTCTCTCCTTTGGAGAGTTTCGTTTCAGCGAGCGAGTGCTCAATATGCTTGCTGAGACCGGCAAGGAAACTTCGGGAATACGCGTCGTATTTGTCGTTATCGATTATGGTCGTCATAAGGGGAAAATATTCTCTGCCGAACGTCAGAGGTGAGCCACGACTACAGCTGGCGCGGGGTGTGCGCAAGCACAACCCATGACAGCTGTGATTGTTGGCTCTGGCGCCTGGTTCGGCAAGCTATCTTCTCGAGAGTATGATCGCATTAGTGATGTGGTAGCTTGGGGGGTAAACTTTGTACTGAATCCCACCGATCGTCGTGATTGGTGGTGAACGCTCTTGGACCGGAGGGGCGCCATCTAGCGGGATTTTCGCACCTTGGTAAAAACCGAGCGTTGCTTCGAACTCAACCCGATCACCGTCGTCAAGCAGCGGCTCAAGCGTTCGATTGGGCGTTTCTCTTTCAAAGCTGTAGTCGGCAATGTTCAAACTCACGAATCCGCAATCGACGTAGCGTCCACCTTGGCCGGGATCATGGAATACACCAACCATAACCACCCTTTGGTTCACGTGGGATTGCAGTTGGTCCCTTGCCGTTACCCTTGGTGCTGATGAGGAACTCGCGGGCGTGTGCGTACACGCTGCGAGCAGCATCACAATGACGATAGATGCGACGGTGTGTTTCACGCCGAACGAGCAAGATGGGCCGCGACTACGGCTGGCGCGGCTCCTGCGCAGCAGGAGGCGTGACAGATGCAGTCGTTGGCACTAGCGCCTGGTGCGGCTTTTTCTCTGCTTCGTTTTCTCGTTTTTGAACAAGCAACCTGAAACGATGCAACTCCAGTCCTAAATCACGCATTACTTCGTCTGCCTTTCCCTGGCCTAAACGCAGAATCCCAAGTACAATGTGATCGGTCCCGACTCGGGTAGCGCCAACCGATCCAGCCTCTCTCATCGAGTATGCCAAAATCTTCTTCACCTCGTCAGTATAGAAAAGGGACTCAGCTGAAATCTCGGCTGCGCCCATGGGAATGACCTTCTTGAGTCGTTCGAGGAGGATATCTGCACCGACACCAGCTTCTTTCAATACGGCTACGGCGGAACAGTCGCGTAACCAAAGAATACCAACCAATACATGCATGTCATCTACAGCAGACGTTCGACAAGATACGGCCGCGCGACGCGACAGCGCCAAGCATCGCTGCGCATTTTCTGTAAAGTCCAGTATAGGGGTGGGTGGCCAGATCCACTGAGCGATTTTATTTATGATGCTCATTCTTGGGCAAACGTTAAGGGCACTCCTAAAAATTCCGTATTTCGTAGGTCAGCGAGCTTGCTCGCGCTCTGACATACCGCGCGAGCAAGCTCGCTGCCTACGGTAAATAGGAGCGCCCTTAAAGACGAGCCGCGCCGCGGCGCGACGGGTGCGTACTTGTCCCGCCGTAGTACCTCGGAGGCGGACGTGTCCCGCCGTAGTAGTTCGGAGGCGGAAGCAGCCGGCGTGACGCGTCGTGGCGTTGGCTCTGGCGCCTGGTTCGGCTCAGTTTTCATCTGCGGATCAATAACCAGAGCAGAACGGCATTCGCGGCAAGCCCAACGTAGCCAACCGCAACACACCAGGAAGCCATTCCACCACCGGCAAGCTTGTCACCTGATTCTTTGATTTTCTTTTTAGCGCGGACGCCAATGACAATCGCAGCAAGCGAACCCAAACCGGCGACGGGAAGCAGGGAGAGAGCGACGCCCAAGCCGAGGCTCTTGCTCAATGCGACCTGCGCCTCGATCTGCGATCTATCTTCAGCAGTGATCATCTTTTTTGCCTAACGTTACAGGTGAACCACGACTACAGCTGGCGCGAGGTGTGCGCAAGCACAACCCTTGAACGCCGAGGGCGCTGTCCCTGGCGGCTGGTTGGGCTTTATCAGAATACGAGAAGTGCTCCCGCACCGCGGCATCCCGCCAAAGGCAATAACCAGGCCATCCTACCGGTCGCGCATGACAATCTCCTGACACTTCCTTAACGGCGGGCTGACAACCTCTGGGGCGTTTTGTAGTTCTCTCTTGGGCGCAAATCCGAGAATACCATGAAATCTCCCGGCTCATTCCTCCCCACGGCCTCCATCTTCGGCTCGCTTTCATTCGCCCTCCTCCCGGTTGAGAAACCCTCCGCGCCGGAACGCTCATCGTTCAGGGCGCTCCTATTTACTCTCGCTGGAAGTAGCGCAGGCTTCCAGCCTGCATCGGACAAGAAAGCAGGCAAGGATGCCTGCGCTACTCAGAATCGCGGTTTCTAGGAGTACCCTTCAGCGTGAAACCCCAAGCTCTCAAATAGGGTAATCAAAGTGCGCACCAAGGTCGTCCTTATCTGTGCGGTGGCCATTGCACTGTGCTGCGGCCCGTGGATCTGGCTCCATTTTTTGGATGCACAACTCGGTGCGGCCGTCGCCCGCGGGGACGGGACGCGGGTTGCATGGTGTCTGCGCCTGGGTGCCTCGGTGAGCACGCGAGTCGCCTGCCCTCGCGATGTTTCCCCGGGGGGAGACAGCGCGAGCCCGATGGAATCCATTCCTGGCACGGTCCTCCACTTGGCGGCCCTGAACAACCGTACCGGTGTGATCGGTCTTTTGCTGGAGAAGGGAGCGGACGTGAACGCCACGGATGGTCACGGGCGGACGCCGTTGCACCTGGCGGTTTTGCGAGGGAGTACCGAGGCGGCGAGATGCCTGTTGGCCCACGATGCCCAGCCCGACGTCAAAGACAGGGATGGGGTCACCCCGCTTTACGAAGCCTGTGTCCGACGGCAAAACGGAGTTGCGGCGGTCTTGCTCGCGCCGGGGGCCACTCCGGATCCGAAATACCTGCGCCTGCTGTCGGCCGCAGCTCCCCGTTCGCGCCAGGACGCCGGGGAACAGCTCGGGAAGGCCGTTGCGGAAAACGATGTGATGCGGGTGGAGTGGCTGTTGAGATTGGGTGCGCCGGTCGCGACGGAGGTGGTTTGTTCTCCGATGCCTCCGCGCGAGCGAGGGGAATGCGGCACAAATCGGATGGAGAGGATTGATCTGGGCACGACCCTCCATTGGGCGGCCAAGGAGAACCATCGCCGGATCATCGAACTGCTACTGGCGAATGGTGCGGACCTCGCGGCGAAGAACAGCCACGGTTTGTCCCCCCTGTTCGTCGCCGTCCTGAACGAGCGCGCGGAAGCCCTGGCGGTGCTCCTGTCCCATGGAGCCGATGCGAATGCCAAGGGCAGCAATGGTTTGCCACTTTTGCACTGGGCGCTCCGGGGTAAGGAGGGAAGAACGGCGGAAATTCTGCTGGCGCACGGCGCCGACCCGGGCGCGAAAGACCAGTATGGCATTACACTCCTGCAGTGGGAGATTCGGACGGGGAGCAAGGAGGGAGCCGAGCTGCTGCTCCGAAACGGCGCCAACGTGAATACGGAAGACAGCGACGGCATGACCGCTCTGCACTGGGCCGATGATCGGGCGAAGGTCGAACTTCTGCTGGCCTACCGCGCGAATCCGAACATTGCCGAAAAGCATGGCCGCACGCCGCTGCGCGGGGCCGTCGAGCAGGGTCACCCGGCGATCGTTGAGCTCCTTTTGGCCCACGGGGCCGAGGTGAACGGAAGGGGTAGGGACGGCTCAACGGTGCTGATTTCGGCGGCGCTCAAACCGGACAGGGAGATGGTCGATCTGCTGCTGAAGCATGGCGGCGACGTGAACGCGAAAGACAAGTACGGGATGACGCCATTGCAATGGGCGTTCGGGCGAAGCGACGAGATGGCGAGATTCCTCCTGGACCATGGGGCCAACGCCAATGCGACAAGAGGGGACGGGGCGACATTACTGTACTCAGCGGTCCAGTCGGGAAATACGGAGATGACAAAACTTCTGCTCGAGCACGGAGCGGACGCGAACGCCAGGGGCCCAAATGGCAACACGCCCCTGGCCCGGGCCATCGCGAAAGAAAATCTGGAGATTTTGGAGCTGCTTCTGGCTCACGGCGCCCGGGTGAGCGCGACGTCCGGGGACGGTTTTACGCCGCTGCACGGCGAAGCGAACAAGAAGATCGTTCAGCGGTTGCTGGCCCACGGAGCGGACGTGAATGCCCGAGCCAGGAACGGCACGATGCCACTGCATCTGGCGCTCCTCTTCGGGAGAATGGAGATCGCGGAACTTCTGCTGGCCCACGGCGCGGATGCGAACGCCAAAGACTCCGACGGATGGAGACCGTTGCACCGGGCCTTCCAAGGGAAGAACCTGGAGGCGGCCGAACTCCTGCTGGCGCACGGGGCGGATGCGAACACGAAAGACCAGGGTGGCTGGACGCCGTTGCACCTGGCGGTCATGTCCAACACCCCATTGTATTTGGGTGTCGCGAGGCGGAGCAAGGAGGCGGCGGAGATGCTGCTAACCCACGGCGCCGACCCGAACGCGAAAGCCGGGGACGGCACGACACCCTTGTGCTGGGCCGCCAGCCAATGGGACAAGGAGATGGCCAGACTCCTGCTGGCCCACGGCGCCGATGCGAACGCGAAAACCACGGACGGCTCGACGCCATTGCTGGCGGCGGTCAGGAATACGGACGTGGAGACGGCGGGACTTCTGCTGGCTCACGGCGCTGAGGCGAATGCGAAATTCACCGACGGCAAGACGCCGTTGCTGATGGCGGTTAGGAATGCGAACAAGGAGATGTTCAAACTTTTGCTCGCCCATGGCGTTGACGTGAACGCGAAAGACCGGGACGACTCGACGCCGTTGCACTGGGCGGTCGCGACGGGGGATCAGGAGACCGCCAAACTCCTGCTCGAACATGGCGCGGACCCAAATGCCCCGGACAATACCGGTTCGACGCCGTTTCTCAGTGCGGTCATGGGGAAGTACGCGGAGGCCGATCAAGCCCTGCTGGCCCACTACGCCGATGCGAACGCCCGAAACGAGGACAGCCCGGCGTCGTCGTTCTGGGCGACTGAAAAGGAGAACACGGGGATGGTTGAGCTCCTGCTGGTCCACGGCGCGGAGGCGAACGCGAAATACCGCGACGGTTCGACGGTATTGCACGCGGCGGTTTTTCGGCGGAACAAGGAAACGGTGGCACGCTTGCTCGCCCACGGCGCCGACGCGAACGCGCAGGAGCGGGACGGCTCGACGCCGTTGCACTGGGCGGTGCTGACGAGGGACACGGAGATCGCCCAACTCCTGCTCGCCCACGGCGCCGACGTGAAGGCCAAAATCAAGGGCGACTGGGCGCAGTTGCACCGGGCGTTCAACCGGAAGTACTGGGAAATTGCCGAACTCCGTTTGTTATCCGGCGTCGATGCCGTCGCGAAAGACCAGGACAGCTGGACGCCGCTGTGCTGGGCGGCCTATTGGCAGAATAAAGCGATGGTTGAGCTCCTGCTGGCGCACGGCGGGGATCCATCGGTTTTGGAAAAAGTCGGCCCATTCTTCGCTTTTTGGCCCGACCTGGCCGGAATCGTGAAAAATGCCGGGGCCGAGAAGGCCAGGCATTGAGCCTGCTCCCAGCCCTCGAGGCACCGGGCGATCGATCGGCGCCACCCGCACGCCAAGGGGAGAAGGCCACCGTTGAAATTGGCCGGGACAGCCGGAGAAGGCCCGATCTCAACCGTTGTCGCCAGTCCATGCCCGCGTGGGGCGTTTTCACGATCGCTCCGGTTTCTCGGCGGCAATAAAGGTGGCTACGGTTTCTTCTTTTTGCGGGCGCTGGTGCGCTCGATGTTCAGGTAGGTCTTGTTCAGCATCTGGCTTTCGTAGAGCTCAAGGAGACGCACGCCTTCGCGGGGTTTTACCATGTCTTTGCGCGTGGCGGCGTCGATCAACGCCTTCATGCGGCGGCAGAGTTCCTCCTGCTGATACTGCACGCCTTCAATCACGTCGGCAATGCGGCTGCCGCTGAGCGCTTCCTCTATATAGAAGCCGTTGGGTTCGTCGTCTTCGAGAAAGACGTGCACTTCGTTCACGCGGCCGAAGAGGTTGTGCAGGTCACCCATGATGTCCTGGTACGCGCCGGTGAGAAAGATGCCGAGGTAGTAGGGCTTCCCGTTGAGCGGATGCAGGGTGAGAAAATCCTTCGTGTCCTGCAGGTCGATGAAGTTGCTGATGTTGCCGTCGGAGTCGCAGGTGATGTCGACGAGGATGGCGTTGACACTCGGGCGTTCCTTGTGGCGGTGGAGCGGCGCGATGGGGAAGAGCTGCTTGAGCGCCCAGTGGTCGATGAGCGACTGGAAGACGGAAAAGTTGCAGACGTACTGGTCGGCGAGCAGGCGATCGAGGTCGTGGAGTTCCTCGGGCTGATAGCCGGAGTCGCGGCCTTCCTTGGCGATCTGCTCGCAAACCTGCCAGAAAATCTGCTCGGCGGCGGCGCGGTTTTCGAGGTCGAGGTAGCCGAGGTTGAAGAGCGAAAACGCCTCCTCCTTCTTCTGCATCGCGTCGTGGAAGCGTTCGAGGCGGCCGAGCCTGGCCTTGTTTTTCAACATTTCCTCGAGGTCGGTGACGACCTTGTGTTTCACCTTCGGCTGGTGTTGCTGGCCGAGGGACTCGCGCTTGTTGATGCGCTCGAAGACCTCGATCACGAGCATCGAGTGGGTG
>Ga0182021_10003218_pt1 | contig 19183 bp, 20 predicted proteins | sample 612E3MmetaG_FD_120493 | JGI IMG/M metagenome (GOLD analysis project Ga0182021, IMG submission 120493) | Permafrost microbial communities from Stordalen Mire, Sweden - 612E3M metaG (Illumina Assembly) | ecosystem: Environmental > Terrestrial > Soil > Wetlands > Permafrost | place: Sweden... | reverse complement strand
GGTGGGGTAAGAGCTCACCAGCGGCCGGGTGACCTGCCGGCTGGGAAAACCCCGTCCGGAGCAAGACCAAATAGAGGGACATATGGACGCCCGGCCAGTCCCCGGGTTGGTCGCTTGAACCTGATGGTAACATCAGGGCTAGATAGATGGTCACCGTTCTTCTGTCAAAAGAAGGATACAGAACTCGGCTTACAGGTCTACTTGACCCGCTTTAAGGTGTACTGATTCAGTGGACAATATACAAAACGATTCCTCAAAAAACGTCCCACGGCAACGTATAAAATGGCTCAAGCTTGTTCTGATTGGCCTCGCATTAACTATTATTGGCGTCGTCATTTCTATCTTCCTCGTACGTGTAATCAAATCACATTTTACACTTCCCAAAACTTCCTGGATAGGATATTTATCGGTGTTCGTCATTGTGCTGGTAATGAACCTGTCTTTTATCCCAATTCCTTTCGTGATTTCGATAATGATAGCCGCTGCCGCTGTTTGGGATCCATTGCTGGTAGCACTCGCGGGTAGCATTGGAGCCTGTTTCGGAGAAATGAGTGGATATTATGCTGGTGTCCTGGGTAAGAAGGTTGCTATCCCGGATGATATCAGCGGCTATAAGATGATAAAAAAGTGGATTGACAAGTGGGGCTTCTGGGCAATTGTTTTTATGTCATTCCAGCCTGTATTTCCGATAGAGGTTGCCGGAATTATTTCAGGGGCCGCCAGAATGCCAATCCGTAAATTCCTGCCCGCTTTGATCCTGGGGAAAATTCCAAAATATATTATCCTTATATATGCGGGGGTTGGTATTATCCATTTCTTCCCATTTTTAAAACTATGATAGTTAGATTACTTTGGAAGCACGTGACCGATAGAGAAAATGAGTGATATTCAAGATCTCTGGCTGCAATAATATCGCATATTTGTTTTCTGTTATGATTTTCTGAACGGAGAGTGAATTAAATGTCTAAAAAATGGAAATTTATCGTAATACCGGCCGTTCTAATTCTTTGCTTCATCCTGACTTTTACCGGCGGTTGTTCTCTCATTACGCGCGCCCCACCAACCCAAGGTTCGGGCGGGCTGAACTATAACCTAATAAAAGAAGCCTGGACGGTCATTCATAATGATTATGTCGATCCGTCAAAAACGGACGATAATACATTAACCGCAGGGGCTATTAAAGGAATAGTTGATTCTATTAAAGACCCATATTCCGCATACATGACCAAGGATATTGCGTCGATGAATAGCGCCGATTTTCAGGGTCAGTTCGAAGGCATCGGCGCATCCGTCGGGGTAAATGAGAACAATCGAGTGATTATTGTCACTCCAATCGCCGGTTCTCCGGCCGATAAAGCCGGTATTAAAGCCGGAGATTTGCTTATAGCAGTTGATGGTAAATCAATGACTGACTTAACTCCTACCGATGCTATGGTTTTAATTCGCGGTCCCAAAGGATCGACAGTAACATTGACTGTACTCCATAAGGATGCAACTACTCCGGTAGATATCGCAATTGTAAGAACAACTATTAACCTGGATTCGGTCAGTTTTGAGATGAAAGGCGATATCGCCTATATTAAAATTACCCAGTTTACCGAACGCACCGATACCGAATTAACCCCATATCTTCAAACGATCAAACAGAATGGAACTAAAGGAATTATCATCGACTTACGCGACAATCCCGGCGGCATTCTTGATACAGTGGTTAGCGATGTCAGCCATTTTGTAAAAATAGATCCGGTGGTCTCCGTTGTTGACAGAAATGGGAACAAGACATCATCGCCCGTAAAAAATGTTTCTCCTACGATCTACGATTTGCCAATGGTGATTTTAGTGAATGAACATAGCGCCAGCGGCAGCGAAGTATTTTCCGGCGCTTTGCAAGATGATGGTCGCGCATTAATTGCCGGCACTAAGACCTTTGGAAAAGGCAGTGTCGATACCCTGGTAACACTTTCCGATGGTTCGGCGATCTATCTCACCATTGCCCGATGGGCGACACCGAATGGGCATCTTATCGAAGGTAAAGGGATTCAACCGGATCAAGTGCTGGATTTTACTACCGTAGACGGAATACAGTGGGCTATCGATTACCTGCACAATAAATAGTAAATGAAAAATCCCCTCCCCTAAGATTTCAACTGGGGAGGGGATTCAAATCGGGTCAAGCTTTTGTAACCGGGAACTGGATTTCAGTGACATTTTCGTTGGGTTTGGTCTTAGCGGGTTCGGTGAGATAAATCTCGCGCGGGGGACCGATAATCTGATATCCGTTGGTCTCGATCCATTTCCCGATGGTATTGTAGGCGCCGCTGATAGACTCGTAACTACCCTTATGAATCGTTGTCGCCATCTGGTCGTAACCTGGCAATTCCACGCACTTAAATTCTCCTTTCGACGGCACGTCTCTGGTAATAGGGAATGCTACCTCCATATCGACATCTTTTTCCTTATAGCCCTCATCGTGATATATCGTCATAGAAGGACCGGCTATTTGCGACCTGTTTCTATAAATATAAGGGGCTATTTTCTGGAAAAGCTGACCGACCGCATTATAGTTCGGCAAGGTTTCGCGCACAGAAACCACTTTCACAGGTGATACTTTTTTAATTACAATTTCATGATCCGGCATTTTTCCTTCCTTTTCAACCTGAATCAGCCACTCTTCCACTCGCCTCAGACGTTCTGTTTCTGCCTCCAATTTCTGCTTCTGTTCGACCTGCTTATTATGCAACAGGTCAAGTATGTGCGCTATAGAGACATCATCCTTCAGAAGTCGCGAAATCTCCTCCAGCGATAGCCCCATGTCTTTCAGCGCGATAATGCGATGCAATTGCGTCAACTGGCTGACAGAATAGTAACGGTAACCGGTGAACTCATCCACTTTAACCGGTTTCAGTAATCCTAGTTCATCATAATACCGCAACGCCTTGACGGTGACACGGGCGAGATTGGAAAAGTCGCCGATTTTTAGCATTTTCGACTCCTAATATTTCTGTGAAGCGGCCACTTCATTGTGCAGTATATATCTCCCGTCAGGGGGAGAGTCAAGACACCACAAAATAAATTCTAATCTCCAAATCCAAAATACAGGACAATCTCAAAAATAATAAATCTAAAAAACCGGAATAAACACTCGTGGCGGGTTTCCGCAGGTCGCAACCGAAGGTACTCAGATTATAAAATGACGTACGAAACTACCCGATCCGTTTAATAAAATACGCGGCTATAAACTATACGGCTGACGGACGACCGTCTTCATTTTGTCCGGCGTGATCCGGCGCGGGTCGGAGAGGTAGATTTCATGATGTTTGCCTGATAGTTTAGCGCCGATTTCGGCAATTTTATGATGCAGCTTTTGAATATTCGGCCCTTCTTCCGAATACGGTCCGATGTGCATGATTTGCGCTGATTTACCTTCGGTGAAACTTTCAAATCTCGCTTTATGAATAACAGGGTTATCCTTTTTCTTATTGGCAGCCACGACGGCGTTTTCAAAATCTTTCCGGGTGATAAAATCCGGCTGCATCATCATCACAGTCCATTGCCATTGATTTCTTTCAGATGTTTCAGGCATAAACACTTTCATATCTTCGGCCCACCAGAGTCCTTCCAGCGCCATAACGGTAAAGTCGGGCCCGCCCGAGTTTTTTTTATCGAATTTAATCGTATATGCAATTGGATATATCGCTTGTACAGCTTGTTGGAATGTCTCACTCTCAGGAGCGCCCTGCCCATCGATCATAATATAATTCATCTTCGGGATATCGATTAGTGTCACTTCTTTTGCGGTAGGATTATAGAAAGCTTTCAGTTCTTTTTTCAAGTCAATCTTTTCCATAGTTTTACCTCCCTATACATTGAATATCAGTATAAGCCTACTGCCAAGGGGAGAGTCAAGACTTAAATAATATATGCAACAACAAAACTGAAATTTTAGCGCTGTATCAGCAGTCCTTTCATCACGCCCTGGTTATAGAATTGAAGGATCAGCTTCTTTTCCGCATGACAGCAACCGATAAGTATCTTAATTTCGGAGTCTTTCTTATTCAGGTCGACGGTACAAACGATCGCATCAATCTTTCTGGAAGTATCGGTGCCTCGCCAGACATCAATGCCTTTACCATCCATTGCAGTTGTATTTTTCAGATAACCGTAATCCACGGGATAAACTATTTCCGGAAATCTGGGATGATGAGAACCTTTCGGTCTATCAATTACGATTTCGGAATTACGTACCAGTGAATCTAGCGCGTTCCAAAAAGTGTCTCCCGGTTGCTTTAAGCCCATATTGATAATCCGCTTACGAATACGATATTCAATCAAAACCTTGATTATTGAAACTTGAGTCTTGATTATTTGTCGTTTATTTCTCGATTCTCTGCTTGGTACTGGGTAATTCACCACTGGTACGCTCATCTATGCGAGTAGCCATGTCCAACGCTCGCCCAAGTGCTTTAAACAAAGCTTCGGCTTTGTGATGGTCGTTGATGCCGTAAAGCACTCTGGCATGTATGTTCAATCTGCCTTCCATGGCAAAGGTTTCCAGAAAATGACGTATCAGATCGGTTTGGAAATCACGCATGTCGTTTTTCTTAAATTCCGCGTCCAGAACACAATAACCCCGCCCGCTGAGGTCAACGGCCACGTTAGCGAGCGCCTCATCCATCGGCACAGTGGCATCCGCCATCCGCACTATACCCAATTTTTCTCCCAAAGCTTCATTAAAAGCTTTACCCAAACAAATGGCAATATCCTCGGTAACATGATGTTCATCATCACCGGCAGCCGTAAGTTTCAGGTCGAACCGGCCGTGTTTAACAGTCTGCGATAATAAATGATCGAGCATTTTGATACCTGTGTTGATATTATGTTTGCCTGTGCCATCAAGATCCAATACCAGGTTGATCTTCGTTTCCTGTGTAATCCTCTTTATAGTGGATTTTCGTTTGGGCATTTTAGCCTCCTATTTCGCGGAGAGTTTTAATCAATGCACCGGTGTGTTCCGGTTTACCGACACTAAAGCGTATGCAATCCTTGATGCGGGGCTGATCGAAATAACGGACAAGAATTCCTTTCATCTGTAATTTTTTGTGTAATTCCCTGGCATCAACGTTCTTTACCCGGCAGAAAATAAAATTCGATTGCGTCGGGTAGACTGTGAGCCAATTGATTGTCTTTAATTGTGCAACCAATCGTTCTCTTTCATCGATGAGTTTCTGCACACTGGCCATCAGGTAGTCTTTGTCTTTCAAAGACTCATCCACCGCCAATATGGCCGCCACGTTGACGTTGTAAGGAATTTTAATGCGCAGGATAAAATCGGCGATAGGTGGAGGGAAAAGTCCGTAACCGACTCTTAAACCGGCCAGACCGGCCCATTTGCTGAACGTTCGCAATATGATCAGATTTTCATACTTGCTCATCATCGGGACGACAGTTTGGCGACTGAATTCATAGTAAGCTTCATCTACAACTACCGGCACACCAGTCTCCAGCAATTCGATGATATCTTTTTGCGGCGTCAGGTTACCTGTGGGATTATTAGGATTTGTAACGAAAATAAGTTTTGTTTTGTTTGTAACAGCAGCTTTTACTTTTGCAATATCGATGTTGAAAACAGCATCACGGGGAACTTCGACCAGTACGCCGTTACAGAGCTTTGTACTGAAGCTATAAATACCAAAAGTCGGCGTGCAGTTGATCACCTCATCACCGGGGTTGACCAGCAAACGTATCAAAAGGTCGATCAGTTGGTTACTGCCATTTCCGGCCACGATGTGTTTGGCATCGACACCCACGTATCCAGCCAATAGTTTTCTCAGTCTTTCCTGTCCGTCATCAGGGTAAATATGGAATTGCGGATAATTAGCCAAAGCTTTATTGACCCGCGGCGAACAACCGTAGGGATTTTCGTTGGCGTCTATCTTGATCATATCTTTAGCCGCCACTTCAATCTTACCTTCCAAGACTTCAGGGGAGGCCGCCGCAGAATAGCCGCCAAAAGACAGCAATTCTTTTCTTATCAGTTTTTCTATGCCCATGTTATCTCTTTTTCTCTATATTTTTGATTCTTAGTTCAATTGCTTGAGCGTGAGCATCCAACCCTTCGGCGCGGGCAATGGTGCTAGCCGCTTTACCCGCCCGATTTATTAATGTATCGCCAACACTGCTGATGTTAGTTATTTTCAAGAAATCCAGCACATTAAGCGGAGAACTGAATCTGGCTGTGCCCTCTGTCGGCAAGGTATGTGATGGACCGGAAACATAGTCGCTCATCGCCACGGTGGCTTGCTGTCCGTAGATGATGCACCCCGCATTAGTGATCAGCTCCTTATAGGCAGTGTTTGGTCTGACCAGCAGCAAAACGTGTTCCGGGGCGTAAAGATTAGTTAGCTCAATCGCCTCTGCCATATTTTTCACGACCACGATCATCCCGTTATTATCCAAGGATTCTTTTATAATCGCCCGGCGCGATAGTGTCTTCATTTGCGATTCAATAGATTTCATCATTTTACCAGCCAATGAACGTGAATTGGTGATCATAATGGCCGACGACAAACCGCCATGCTCTGCCTGAGCTAATAAATCAGAAGCACAGTATTCCGGATCGGCAGTCTCGTCGGCAATGACAACCACTTCAGAGGGTCCCTGCAGTCCATCGATTCCCACAACTCCATAAACCAGTTTTTTAGCCAGGAAAACATAAATATTACCCGGACCACAGATTTTATCCACACGCGGCACAGATTCAGTGCCGAAAGCCAGAGCGGCGATTGCCTGTGCTCCACCAACCGTAAAAATCCGGCTTACCCTCGCGATATCGGCGGCAATAAGGATAGCCGGTGAAACACTGCCATTTTTAGCGGGTGGCGTGACTAAAACCACTTCTTTAACACCGGCGACTCTAGCCGGTATGGCTGTCATTAAGACGGTTGACGGATAACTGGCCGTGCCGCCCGGGGCATAAACTCCAACCCGCTCCAGAGGCCTGACCCGCCAGCCGGTTTTCCCGTGCGTATAGGTCGGCAGCGCGCGTTCTTTTTGCATCTCGTGGAAGTTACCAATGCGCTCGGCCGCCAATTTCATCGCATCTATCAACCTGGCATCGGTCTTTTTGTAAGCGGCTTTGATCTGTGCCGGTTTCACTTCCAGTGTCGTTAATTTTGCCCCGTCGAATTTTTCCGTCAGTTCAAATAGGGCTTTATCCCCACGCTTGCGCACATCAACGATAATCTGTCTGACAGCGGCTTCTTGCTTATATTCCGAACTTTTAGGCGACTGTCTATCCAGTAATTTCTTAGCTTTGCTAAAGCCTTCAATAATTTTCATTTCTTACCTCTCAATACCGGTTACGTTCCGCCGGCTGCTTTGCTTAAAAGCTTGACAATATTATCTATTCTCGCCTTTTTTACGGGGCTATATTTCCTGCCCTTAGCGCCAATCAAATGCGCAGTGGATTCGAATAAAGTGTCGATGATTTTTAGGTTATGGCGGGCAATAGTACTACCGGTTTCAGTATTTTCTATCAAAAGGTCGGCGTCCTCAGGTAGAAATGCCTCAGTTGCTCCCCATGTCGGGACAATGCGATACATCCCCAGGCGATTGTCCCGTGCGTACTTATCGGCAATATTAGCATATTCAGAGGCAATTCTAATAGATGTAGTATTTTTATTGCTGAATGGTTGAAAATCATAGATATTATCCGTGGGAATATCGTTGCTGACGACCGCGACGATCTTCACCCAACCCAGTTTGAGATCGACGAGTTCTTTGACCGGACTGGAAGGGAATAAATCCAGATGGTCGGTCAGCCAATCCCTGCCGGTGATTGCTAAATCAAAATTATCGTTGGCTACCTGCGAAGGCATATCCTGAGGTCGTATTACTTTTATGGTCACACCTTCCAGATCACTCATTGGCCGACGGTTGCCTGTTGGAGAAGGATAGTCATCGACATGTATGCCGGCTTTGTTCAGCAACTCAACGGTATGCTTCTGCTGATGTCCGTCGGGTAAAGCCAGACGCACCGCATCTTTGTCTGTTTTCACAACATTAAAATGACCGGAAGAGAGTAAAGTCGCCGTTGACCCGGTTTCTTCATTTTCCCGCTTCACTTTCTCGATAGTTGCCATGACTTCGCTCAGGTCTTTTTGTTTCCAGCTCGTCCGGTTGGCAATGAGGAAAGCGCTGAAATTAAGAACTTTACTAAGCGATTTCAGTCCGTTGTTTATCATTTTTTCGTCTGTAGTTCCGGCTATTAACGCCAGAGTCGCGTTTTCAGGTGGATAGGCTTCAGCCGCTCCCCATACAGGATACACACTGAAACGTCTTAATCTTATATTTAAAGCGAACGATTCGGCAATGTTAGGATACTCACTGACAATGCGGACAATCCCTGATTTCGCAGGTAGTTTTTCCAGCGACGGTACCGCCGACGCGTCACTGGCAGCAATATACAGAGTTCCTTTGCCATAACCCAGGTTTTTGATTCTGATGGGCGCTGACGCAGCATATTTGGATGTGAGTTCTTCGATCCAATCCAGTCCGCAGATACCCAGATCGTAATTACCGATGGCTACCTGAATGGGAATATCTTTCTCCTGAAAAACTTTTATCAGCAGGTCGGGAAAACGCACTGATTTCAAACGGTAGTTTCGCATTGTCTGGCTGTAATCATTCAGCTGCCAACCGGCTTTTTCCAGCAGCGCGGCAGTGTCCTTAAGTAATTTACCTTTGGGTAAAGCGATTCTAATTGCCACCGTTTTCCCCCGACATTTTTAAAACATCTTTGATTTCCTTGGCATCATTAAAATCAATAACCCATTTGTAATTTTTCTTGTCCTCTTTACCCGATTGGACGTTGACGATAAAACCCGCCTCACGTAAGCCATCGGCAATCCGGTAAGCCGATTTTACTGATTTCGGTTCATCATCTGCCCCGGTGATAAGTATTTTATTTGATTCGGATTTTGTTAAAGGAGGCATTTCTATTAAATTCATCAGAGTATTCATTTGCAAGGCGAAACCTGAAGCTGGAATGTCTTTGCCGCCCATTAACGGAATTAGAGCATCGTACCGGCCACCGCCACCCAGTTTAGTATTGCCGGCGAACATCTGAAAAATTATACCGGTGTAATATTCAAAACCCCTGCCGGAGGCGATATCGATCCGGTATTTCAATCCCATCGCGGTTAGAAGATCGACTACACCGATGAAATTGTTAAGTGCCGGAATAAATTCGGGTAGACCGTTGCTGAACAAAGTCTTCAGGTTACGTAAAAACCCGGCATTTTCTCCCTTCAAATCAAGTAACGGGGTTAATAGACGGGCCAGTTCCGGAGTTTTCGCTTTTAACCGGGATAATACTGCTACGTTACCGTCTAGTATCTGGTCGAACACTTTACCCTGTTCTTGAGGGGATAAACCAAAACCTGTTAACAAAGCCCGTATCAATCCGGCGTGAGACAACTTAAGTTCAATATCCTTGAATCCAAGTTTTTTCAATACTTCGAGGGAAAGAGTTATCAGTTCCACATCGGCAGAGATGGAATCGGCGCCGATCAATTCTACGCCGCACTGCCATTTTTCGCGATTTTCTTTGCCAGTTTCCTCAAAGATAAAAGAATTGATAACATAAAAAAGCCTGGCCAGCTTTTGATCTGCCAATTCATCGATATAAAGCCTGACTGCCGGGATCGTGCCTTCCGGCCTAAGCACCACTCGCTCTCCACTCCAACCGTCCCAATCGAGAAAAGAATAAACTTTCCCCAATGTGCCGGTGGTAAGAGTGCCGGTGGAAGTGAATAAATGCAGATATTCTATTGTGGGAGTCCTGATTTCCTGGTATCCCCACTTGAGGCACGAGTCGCGGAAAACATCCTCGATAAAACGAAAACGTTTCATTTCATTCACGGTCAGGTCGCATGTCCCTTTACATTTTTGAACTCTCATTTTGATACCTTTCCAGTTTAATTAATACCCAATTATACAATAATAGATTTTGTAATTTGTCTGAATTTATTAGGGAAATAAAAAAGCCCGGGACTTTTATCTCGGGCTTAATTCTACCTTTTATTGATTTATATCAACGACGAATCAACCAAGCCCGATGGGTGGTTAAAGTATGATGAGTGTGATGATGGATTGTTTTAGTCTGGTTGAACATTAGGATCCTTTTTACTCCTTTGTTATGTAAATTCAATATTACAATGTATCGGAAAAGTTGTCAAATTCCGGGCTGAGAATTGTCCCCTATTTGAGCGTCACATCCCCGGCCATAAATTTTAGTAATTCACCGCTTTCACAGCGTAACATCAGGCTGCCGTCGTCCGCTACCGATTCACAGGTACCTTCAAAAAGGTCATCGCCGGACCGGACATGGATTTTCTTTCCGATTGTGATCAGGCTATTACGCCATTCCCCCAGAGGTGTTTTTCCGGCTTGCAAACCCAAGTATAATTTTTCTATGTCAACAAACAGGTTGCGTAGGAGAGCCAGGCGCGATACTTCTTTACCCGATTCATCAGCGAGACTGGTGGCAATCGTAGCTATTTCCGGATAATCTGCCAACTTCATATTGACATTGATACCAATACCGACAATAGTATATTTCACACCTTCGGTCTCTGCCTGACTTTCCAGTAAAATACCGCAAACCTTTTTATTATTAATGAGCACATCATTAGGCCATTTCAGCTGGCATTTTAACTTCGTCGTGGCCTCAATGGTATGCGATACTGCGAGCGCCGCCAGCATCGTAAGATACTGCAGGTCTTTTCTAGAGGGATAGAGAATAACCGTGACGGCGATATTACCGTGCGGTGTAACCCATTGCCGCTTTAGCCTTCCCCGTCCAGCGGTTTGTATGTCCGCAATCACCGCAGTCCCTTCGGGCGCTTTTCGTAAAGCCTGCTGGCGCGCGATCTCATTAGTGGAGGTCACGCGGGGATAATATAGCACTCTTTTCCCGATAAACCGCGTAGTAAGACCGACGGTAATCACTGAGGCATCCAGGTTCTCCTCAAACATAAATTTACTATAGCACCCGCATACCCACTTGACAAAAGCGTCATAATATTCTAATGTTTGATTTAATTACTTGTATAGCCAAAATAATTGGAAGGTCGCGGATTAAATGGGTTTTGGCATCATATTGATGGTTCTTTTCGGGCTATTGGCAATCGGTATACTGATATTGATCGTATGCATGCTGGTCATAGGTTTGAGAAGAATATCTAAAAAGAGCAAACCTGTAGAAAAACCGGCTCAGGTACAAATTAGTACCGATAATGCTCCTGAAAAATCGGCTGCTAAAGGGGTTTCACCGGTTAAAGATAGCTCTACAGAAAAAACACCATAGTTATCAAAATATTTGTCTACCACACGATCCGATAGACAATTACCTGAAATATCTATGTCCCACTGCAAATCTCACAGCCGGTTTTCATTGTTTCGTTTTTTAATTAGTCTATGTACATTTGAGTGTTGTTGTGTCATATAATAGAAATCGGATATATATGACAACACAAGGCAGGTGATCTCCCATTTCTTCCGAAATTCCAAATTCTACAAACGATTTAAATAATTCATCGGGTTTAACAGAAGAACAGACCAAAAAGAGCATGCACCTCAGTGTTTATGACGGGGCAGCGTATAATACGATGGCAGGTTTTACGTTAAGCTATACTACTCCTTTTGCGTTGGCGATGAAAGCATCTACTACTCAAATCGGATTCCTGGCAGGATTCCCTTTTCTGGCAATGTTTTCCACACAATTCATTTCTCCGACTCTGGTAGAAATGGTCGGCAGCCGAAAAAAGATTTGCGTAATATTCAGCGTCCTTCAGGCTTTGATGTGGCTGCCTCTATTACTTATTCCATATATTTTTCATAGCCACCAGGTATGGTATTTAATTGCGTTTTTTACTTTAGTTACTGCATTCGATACTATTGGCAACGCCCCATGGAACAGCATGATGGCTGAAATTGTTCCCGGAAATATTAGAGGAAGTTATTTTTCCTTAAGAACTGCCATCGCCAACCTGGTTTTGTTAATTTCATCTTTCATTGCAGCCGGCATATTGCAGACGTACACTAAGAACATATTTCTGGGCTTCGCGATCATCTTTGCAGGAGCGATGATCTTTCGTTTCTTCTCCGCTTATTTTCTATCTCAAATGATTGAACCTCCATTTCGAGCTCCTGCAACTAAACAACCCAGCATTTTTAAATTGGGCACGACGCTGGGCTCAACGAATGTCGGCAGATTCATCCTGTACAACTGCCTGATACAATTTACCTCCAACTTTGCTTCTCCATTCTTTTCGGTCTATATGATCCGCGATCTTAAATTCAGTTATCTTACGTACATTCTGATTACTGCCACCGGCACGCTGGCGACCCTGGCATTTATGCCGTTCTGGGGTAAAAGAATTGACAGGTTCGGAAGTATTAAAGTACTCCAGCTTGCATCGATAGTGATGCCAATAGGACCATTAATGTGGCTTTTCAGCCATAATGTCTTATTTCTCTGTGGAGCGCAGGTGCTCGGCGGTTTTTCATGGGGCGGTTACAACCTGGTGATGGGCATCTTCCTTTATTACGCGACACCAGTGGAAAACCGTACGCGGTATTTCGCCGTATTTAACGCATTGATGTTCGGCGGCGCCGCCCTGGGCTCGATGCTCGGCGGTATCATCGCGCCGATCATTCCCGCGGTAATGAAAAATAGCTTACTCACCATATTCCTGATCTCTGGTTTAGCCCGCATCGCGGTGATGTTTATCTTTCTCCCTCATATCACTGAGGTCCGGGAGGTAGAGAAAATCAGCATCAAAGAAATGGCCTTTAGCGATTTTAAAGCGTCAAATATAAAAAGGATTTCCAACAACACCGTACAATGGATAAATAAATTACGGAATAACCGGCCACAATAGGATATATTTTTAAAATTATTTTTCTTATTTGTTGAAAACCCCTTGACAACCTATTTAGCAAATGTTATATCTTGATTAAAAGAACAAGTTATAGCCGAGAAATAATAAATTAAATAAAGACGTAAAACACGAGTACGAGAAAACAAGTTTATTACTGGAAAAGGAGTTAAAGTAAGTGACCAAATCGGCAACCGCAGTTAAAACTATCCTGGGCAGCGAGGACGAAGAACCTCCGAGTAACACAATTACCATAAAAGGGGCAAAGGAAGAAGAGCCTCCAAGTACGGGCTTTGCCTCTAAAAAGAATAGGCTCTTCAGTCACGTTTCAGCTTCAGACTGGAACGATTGGAAGTGGCATTTCCGTAACAGAATCACTTCTGTCAAAGAATTATCGCGTTTTATTCCCCTTTCCGACAAAGAACAATCCCAACTTAAGCTTGTGACCGCTAAATATCCGCTTGCTATCACGCCTTATTATTTATCTTTAATTAATCTGGACGACCCTGACGATCCTATCCGAATACAGGCAATTCCGTCCGTTGAAGAAATAAGCATGGGCGCAATGGGTATGGAAGACCCGCTTGAGGAAAAGAGGGATTCCGTAGTGCCCGGGTTGGTGCACCGTTATCCCGACCGCGTTCTGATGGTCCTCACGGATATTTGCCCGATGTTGTGTCGTCACTGTACGCGAAAACGTGAGTGGCATAACGGCGGCTGGGTCCGTAACGATGAAGAAATCGAGGCAATGCTGGACTATATCCGCCGTACTCCTGAAGTCAGAGATGTTATAATCTCCGGCGGCGATCCATTAACACTATCAACAGAACGATTGGAAAATATTCTCGCCCGGGTTCGCGCAATCGAGCACGTGGAAATCATACGAATCGGGACAAGATTTCCTGTGGTTTTACCCCAGCGTATCGATGCCGAGTTGTGCAATATGCTGTCTAAATACGGACCGATTTGGCTTAATACTCACTTCAACCACTATAACGAGATCACGCCTGAGTCCGCACGAGCTTGCGACCGTTTACTCCGCGCCGGAGTGCCGATCAATAATCAATGTGTGCTGATGCGTGGTGTCAACGACACTGTAGAAAAGCAGATGAAACTTTGCCACAGCCTGCTCAAGACAAAGGTGCGTCCTTATTATCTCTTCCAATGCGATGAGGTTCAAGGCACTGAACATCTACGTACCTCCGTGGAAACCGGTATCAAGATAATGGAAGGCTTACGCGGCCACACGTCTGGTTTGGCATTACCGACGTTTGTGATCGATTTGCCTTTCGGTGGCGGCAAAGTACCCATTAATCCGGAATACGTTATTGCTAAAAACGAGAACGAGCTGATACTTAAAAACTATCAGGGCAAACTATTCCGCTTCAGAAACCCCGGTAATTCTACGGCGACCACAGAGTTGATACAGGATAACACCTCCATATCAAAATCTAACCAGGCTGATAAGTCTCTTGTAAAAGTCCCCGTGCCGGTCGTGAGGAGATAAGAATGCGGGTTGGGTTATCCTTTGACCTTAAAGAAGCCGTTGTCCTGAAGCACGCCGCACCGGATGATGCCTTGGAAGAATATGACTCGCCAACCACCATTGAATATATCCGGCGCGCCATCGAAAGCCTCGGACATTCTACGGTCAAACTGGGCGGCGGGCCTGATTTTATGAGGAATATCCTTAACGAGAAGGTTGATATTGTCTTTAACATCGCTGAAGGAAGAGGCACCTATCGCAGTCGCGAAGCCCAGGTTCCGGCCATCCTGGAGATGCTGGATATGCCTTACGTTGGTTCAGACCCCGAATGCCTTTCAGTCAGTCTGGATAAACCATTGACCAAAAAACTGGCGAGACTGGCCGGCATTCCGACACCCGACTGGCGAATAGTTGCTGATCAGTCGGAATTAAAAGAACTATCATGGGCAGGCTTCCCGTTTCCGGCGATTGCAAAACCGGCCTTCGAAGGTTCCAGCAAGGGAATCCATGCCAATTCTCTGGTTGATTCCCCCGAAGAAGCGAAACGGACAATTGGAGAGATGCTGGAACAATACCGGCAACCGGTAATGATCGAACAGTTCATCGATGGAGATGAGATTACAGTCGGGATGCTGGGTAATTCCCCGGCTAAAGTGCTGGGAATGATGCGTATCATACCCAGAAAACAGAGTAACCGATTTGTATATACAGTTGAAGTGAAACGCGATTGGAAAAACCTGGTTGATTACGAGTGTCCCGCGCGTCTCAAAGAGGCAACCTCAGAGAAGATTAAGGCCTTTAGTTTAAAAACGTTTGAGATGCTGGGATGCCGGGATTTTTCCCGGATTGACTTCAGAGTTAGCGCTGACGGCATACCATATATGCTGGAGATAAACCCACTGCCTGGACTCGGTGACTACAGCGACTTGATAATAATGGCAGTTAAACTGGGCTGGAAGCATGAGGCATTGATTGCTGCAGTATTTAATGCCGCTCTGGAGAGATATCCACTGTGTGTGCACGCATAGCTATTGTTTATAACAAACCGGAAGTCAGCCGTTATAGTTCGAGGGGTGAAGACACAGCCGTGCTCGGTGTTCTCGAATCAGTTGAAGCTGTCAATAAGGCGCTCATCGAACTGAAACACGACGTAACATTACTACCGTTGTCTCCTCCCGGCGAAACGATCGGAAATGAGCTTGCCAATTTAAGAGTCGACCTGCTGTTCAATCTTTTTGAAGGTTTTTGCGGTTTCCCGGAGACCGAAGCATTGGTGCCGGACCTCGCTGAGGAACTCAAAATTCCATATACCGGTTGTCCGGGGTCGGTGTTGCGACTGGCCTTGAATAAAGCTAAAGCGAAGGCACTACTCAAATCGGCAGGTATCAGAACACCTTCGGGGCAAATTCTCAATCCGGACAATCTCGACGGATTTGATCTTGAATATCCTTGCATCGTCAAACCGTGCAGTGAGGATGCCAGCCATGGCATATCCGACTTGAGCGTGGTGGAGGATTTTGCCGGTTTAAAAAGACAGGTAGACGCCATCAGTAATGCCTACGGCGGGCAAGCGCTGGTGGAGGAGTTTGTCGGCGGGCGTGAGTTTAACGCAACTGTCATGGGTAATTCCAAATACACTGCCTTGCCGCCGTCGGAAATAGTTTACACTCTGCCCGAAGGTATGCCGAAGTTACTTACTTTCTCCGCAAAATGGGAGATCGGCAGCGTATATTACCTGAATACACAATTGCAGTGTCCGGCTAAAATCACACCCGTTGAAAAACGCGCCATTACCCAAACGATCTTGAGAGTATATCCACTCTTCGGTTGCAAAGGCTATGCCAGAGTGGATATGCGATTAGATAATAACGGCAAGGTAAATGTCATTGAGGTGAACCCCAACCCCGATATTTCACCTGGCACCGGCGCCGCCAGACAGGCTGATGCTGCCGGGATGACCTACGCCGAGTTTATGGACAAAATTATTAATTTCGCTTATGAGAGGACTCCATGGCAAACGCCAGCATCCGTCATTTAACTCATCAGGATAAACAAAAAGTTATGAGCATTTTGCAGACTACTCCGGAATTTTTGTCTCACGAAGTAGTTGTCGCCGAAGAGTTGATCGATGCTTTTCTCGAAGACCCTCAAACTTCCGGTTACTACATCCATGTCGCGGAACTGGATGGTGAGATCGCCGGCTATGTCTGCTATGGAAATACTCCTTTGACCGAGGCAACCTGGGATCTATACTGGATCGCCGTCGCCAATGATAAACAGGGATACGGTATCGGGCGCATTTTGATGAAACATGCTGAGGAAGATATCAAGAAAATGCATGGCAGATTAATAATGGTTGAGACGTCCGGCAAAGCGGAATATAATAAGACCAGACAATTCTATGAAAAACTGAACTATCAGAAAGTTTGCCAGATCCCTGATTATTATGCCTCGGGTGACGACTTGGTGCTATTCACCAAAAAGCTGGGATAACGGCACCCTGATAAATCAAACCGGGCAGGTTGATGGACATGAGTAATTTCTTCCACCAGTTTGTGTTGACCTTTATCCCGCTCTTTATTGTTGTCGATGCCCTTGGGAATATTCCCATTGTGATGTCTTTAAGCGAAGGTCTGACGGCTCAACAACACCGCCGCATGATCAACATTGCCCTGCTCACCGCCACTATCGTCGGGCTGATATTCCTGTTCTTCGGTAAATGGATTTTAAATGTAATGGGCATCTCGCAGGGCGCGTTCTCGATCGCAGGCGGACTTATCCTGTTAGTTTTTTCGCTGCGGTACCTGATTGCCGGTAGATGGATAGATATTATTAAAGAAGAAATGATCGCCGTCGTGCCCATCGGCACCCCTTTGATCGTAGGACCGGCCACCATTACCACACTACTTTTGTTATCCACCCAATACGCACTTTATATCATCCTGATCTCTTTGGCAATCAATTTGATTCTCTCCTGGGTTGCTTTTATGCTGGCTAATCACATTTCCGGCTTTTTAGGAAAAGGCGGACTGAAGGCGGTCTCTCAGATTTTTAACCTGCTGCTGGTGGCTATCGCCGTCAGCATGATTTTGCGAGGTCTTGACCTGAGCACTATCATTCATCTCCCCAAATAGTTTTCGAACGCACCTTATTAAAATAAAGGAAATCATTTATGCTGCCTGACAATGGAACGAAACACAGGCTCGAGGTCACTATCCGTGAAATGGAAATCGACGACCTCAGTGCCGTATATCACCTTGGCGAAAAACTTTTTACCAGCGACGAGTTCCCTATTCTCTACCGTACCTGGGATCCATATGAAGTGACAGATTATTTTTCCACCGATCCCGAGTATTGTCTGGTAGCAGAAACGGAAGACGACCGGATCGTCGGCTTTGTATTAGCTAATATGATTGAAAAAGAGGGCACTGCCTGGAAAAAATACGGGTATTTAACGTGGATTGGTGTCGATGAATCCTTCCAGAGAACCAACCTGGGACAGCGTCTCTACAATAAAATTGAGGATACTTTTCAGAAACAGGGCGCCAGAATGGTCATGGCTGACACCGATGCTGAAAATCAAGGCGCATTGCTGTTCCTGAATGCTATGGGCTTTTCGGCACGCGCCCAGCATGTTTGGCTGGCCAAGACTCTACAGAAGCCTTCGAAGAAGACACGGAAACAAGAATAATAATAAACCATAGCAGGCTGCCGGAGGCAGGCGTGGCAATCTCCCTTTCCCCTTTCTTGGGAAGGAGGAAGAATGTTGGTTGGGTTGATAGTTGTAATTGTAGAGGATTTTAAGTACAAAGGATGAACGATTTTCTCCCCTTATCAAGGGGAGATTAAGAGGGATTGGAATCGTGCGGTTGCCTCATAACCCCAACCTAAAGAAATATTCCGGCAATCTCCGGAAAAATATAACTGATGCCGAAAGAAAGCTATGGTCTGCATTACGACTAAAACAATTGAACGGTTATCAGTTTTACAGACAATTGCTAATCGGTAATTACATCGTGGATTTCTGTTCTCCCGCCCTAAAATTGGTTATTGAAGTGGATGGCAGCCAGCACTATACTGAGGAAGGATTAGCCGCTGACAAAACAAGAGACCGATTTCTCAATGAACAGGGTTTAAAAGTGTTGAGGTACAATGATCGCGGTGTATTAACAAATCTGGCTGGGGTGGTGGAAAATATTCTGGAAAACATGAAATGATGTGTAAATTTATCAATCTTCCTTAATCCCTCCTTGGGAAGGAGGGAGACTATTAGCAGGGTTGATAGTTTGTAATTGTAGAGAATTTTAAGGTGATAATAATTGCCAAACTCAAACAATAATCTAATAGAAATCCAGCCGGAGAGATTGAAAAATCTCCTCCGGGAACTGGTTGATATCTACAGTCCTTCCGGCAAGGAAGAGGAGGTACTGGAATACACCGAACAGTATCTTCGAAAACAGGGGTTGCGGGTTATCCGGCAGGAAGTGGATGAAAACCGCTACAACCTGCTGGTACTGCCCGAAGATGAAAATGTCGACCTCTGCTTTGTGGGTCATCTGGATACCGTAACGGCTTATGACCTCGATGACTTCGGGTTCTACGAAGAGGAAGGTAAGATCTACGGCTTGGGCACGGCGGACATGAAAGCCGGTTGTGCCGCGATGATAGAGACTTTTACCGTTCTGCAAGCTAAAAACAGCAAATTACCTCCGGTGGGACTGGCGTTAGTCGTCGGGGAAGAAGAAGATAACAGCGG
>Ga0182021_10003217_pt1 | contig 19184 bp, 16 predicted proteins | sample 612E3MmetaG_FD_120493 | JGI IMG/M metagenome (GOLD analysis project Ga0182021, IMG submission 120493) | Permafrost microbial communities from Stordalen Mire, Sweden - 612E3M metaG (Illumina Assembly) | ecosystem: Environmental > Terrestrial > Soil > Wetlands > Permafrost | place: Sweden... | reverse complement strand
TCTGCTGCTGCAAGTGCAGGCGCATCATTTATCCCGTCGCCTACCATCATCACAAGCCCTTTTGTCTGCAGAGAATTAACATAGCCTGCCTTGTCTTCTGGCAATACTTCTGCAAATACATTATGTTCCTTTATCCCTGCCTGTCTTGCTATGGCTTTTGCAGTCCTTTCATTATCTCCTGTTATCATATAGACATCTACATCCATGTCCTGCAATTGCTTGACTGCATCTCTTGAGCTGTCCTTTATCGTGTCTGCGACTGCAATCATGCCTAAGAGCTTTTTCTGGTCTGACAATAGCATGACTGTCTTTCCCTGCTCTTCCATCTCTTTGATCTTATCAATATTTTTTGCAATGCTTATCCCATATTGCCTCATCAGCTTGAAATTCCCAAAATAATATTTCTTGCGTTGCAACAGCGCCGATATCCCATGTCCAGGCATTGCCTTGAATCCTTTCACATCGCTCAGCTTAAGCTTTTGCTCTTCTGACTTCTCGACTATTGCATCTGCAAGCGGATGTTCTGATAATTTTTCCAAGCTTGCCGCAATCTGCAGCAGCTTCTTATCGTCAAGGATCTTATCTGAAGATATTATGTCTGTGACTTCTGGAGTTCCATTTGTTATCGTTCCAGTCTTGTCAAATAGGGCATATCTTATATTGTGTGCTATCTCTAATGAATCCGCGCCTTTTATCAAGATGCCATTTTTCGCTCCTTTTCCTGTACCGACTATTATTGATGTCGGTGTTGCCAGGCCGAGGGCGCATGGACATGCGATTACAAGGACAGCCACAGCTGTTATTAGCGCAAATGATATCGGCTCTTTTACAATAAAGAACCATATGCAAAAAGTTATTATTGCTATAATTATCACTATCGGGACAAAATAATTCGATATGTTGTCAGCAAATCTTTGTATAGGAGCTTTCTTGCCCTGAGCATCTTCTATCAATCTTATGATGTTTGCAAGGGTCGTGTTCTCTCCCACTTTTGTGGCCTTGAACTTGAATGCGCCATGCTTATTGATTGTTGCGCCGACGACAACATCTCCTTTCTTTTTCTCTACAGGAATGCTCTCCCCTGTTATCATGCTCTCATCTACAGATGATGAGCCTTCTATGATCATTCCATCGACAGGGATTTGCTCTCCAGGCTTCACTATCAATATATCATTCACGGCAACTTCATCAACAGGTATCTGTATCTCCTTGTTTTTTCCATTTATCTTTCTTATGACTGTCGCTATCTTCGGACTTAATGACATCAGTTTCTTTATGGCTTCGCCTGTTTTTCCTTTTGCTATCGCCTCAAGATATCTCCCGAGCATCACAAATGTTATCAAAATCGCTGATGTCTCGAAATACTGCCCGAGCCCTGGCGCAAAGAATATCGAATATACGCTAAATATATAGGCTGCGCTTGTCCCTATTGCAATCAATGAGTCCATATTGGCGCTCTTGTTCTTCAGAGCGACCCATGCGCTCCTGTATATGTCAGATGCCACAATGAACTGTACTGGCGTAGCCAAGATGAATAATATGAATTGCGCATATGGTATCTCTATCCCTAATGGCATCAATATCATTCCTATGATGAATGCAGGCACTGCAAATGATGCGCTGAATATGAGTGTTGTCCTGATCTTTTCTATATCTTTTTTCTGGGCTAATTCCCTGTCCGCAATATTTATATGGCCTTCATTCACTGTCGCATCATATCCTCTGCTCTGGATTATTCTTATCAGATCGGACTCTTTCAATTTCGTATCATCAAACATCACCCTTGCCCTTGCCGCTGCATAATTCACATTCGCCTCTGTGACACCCTCTGTCTTAGACAGCGACCTATTGATGAGCGTTGCGCAGCTCGCGCAATGCATTCCCTTGATATCCAGATCTGCTTTTTTCATTTTTTATATTAATTTTTCTTTATTATATTATACTATTAATTTTTCTTTATATTATTATACTAATACCCCTTTCGGATTGCCAGTTATGCTCTGGCTATCTTTGACAACATTGTTGCCAGTTATCGGCTGCTTTATTGCATTCGCGCCTGTCTTCATGCTGATTGCTTTTGCATCGATGCCGAAATAAAAAACACTGCCTAATATGATGACTATCAACGCTATTATCACAGCCAGCTTCTTTTCTTTTATGAAATCTTTAAGCATCATTTGCCTCCTTGAATATTAGAAATCTGAAACACCTTATATATATTTCCCTGAAACTAGTTGCACAGCCAAAAAAACACAAAGAAATTTTTATTTTTGACATTAAGGTCAAGTAGCCCCGATCAGAGACCAAAAAGTATTTGCCGATGGTAAACTTGCAAAAATAGTCCGAAAAGCTCTCTAGGTTATCACATAATAATTCGAATCCGGAACGGGCTATAATTATGGATCTTAGTAAATTATATAAATATCTACTTGTTTGTTCAGTTATGGCCAAGAAGTATCTTATTGACACATCTATTTGGATTGATCTTTATGAAGATCGTAAGGGATTTAATGGTGAGCCTTTAGGTGATTATGCACTAAAACTGTTATCTATAATAAAATCAGAAGAGCAAATTGTAGTATTAACTGATTTACTATTAAGAGAGTTAGAGATGAATTATTCTCTTGCCGAAATAAAGGGGATGTTCAAACCTTTCGAAAATATTACAGAAAAGATAATTGCAACTAAAGAAGAAAGAGAGGAAGCTAAAAAAGTTGGCACAAAGAGGAATCTTCCTCCAGGAGATGCTTTACATGCAATAATTGCTCGAGATAATAAATTATTGTTAATAACTAGAGACAAACATTTTAAACAATTAGAAGATGTATCAAAGCATTATAAGCCGGAAGATATTATCTAACTTTCTTATCTAATGCATCAAAAGCTTTCAATCGTAAATTTTCTAGTGTTTCATCAGTGGTTTTCTTTTTAGAAGCTCCCTTAAGATGCCCTAATGATATCATGGCTTTCCTCAATTTTGTTTCTTCAACTTTCTCTCTTAAAGCATTTCTAATAAATTCAGTCCTATTATGATATCCATTATTAGACACAATACTATCAATCTCTTTCAAAAATGTATTATCCAACTTCAAAGTAATCATCTCAGTAGTCATAAAACATCACCAATTACATAGTATAGCCATAGTATATACAATAGATATATAAAGTTTACGGTTTCGGTTTCGATCCTCGCCCAGATTATTTGTGCTTGATAATAACTACATTCGTCATTCCGCGCCTTCGTCTTTCAACCAAGCCCCTGCCTTCTAGCTTGTCGAGAATCCTTGTGACTTTGACTTTCGTATAATCCTCATCCACCAACTCTGATTGGAATATCGTGCCTTCTTTGCCTAAAATCTTTTCAAAGACATGCTTCTCCTCTTTATCCAGCTGTTCCAATACTTTCTCATAATCTTTCTTATCAAAACCCTTTGGCTTGATGATTATCTTCGGCGCCTCGGTATCTTTAGAGAATATTATGAAATATAATCCAAGCAATAATACTGCGCCGGTGATGCCTAGGCTAAGATTTGTATGGAATGATATAGTGCCCCACATAGGGCATGTCGGACCATGAGAGCATGAATCATTCACAATCTGCGTCAATGCATTATTGAAAAGCCATATCATGAAACCCATGATTGCAGCAAATACGACAATGATTATTCCCACAATGCGATTCTTCATGACATGGATATAAAAATCAGTTATTTAAAGGTTATGAATTTTAGAAATGCCAAAAACATTTCTAAGTTTTAGAAATGTCCAAAGCATCTCTCTAATGTATACACCATCGCCATGCCATGCTCATTGACAGCATCGATGACTTCAAAATCCCTGATCGAGCCTCCAGGTTGGATGACTGCAGCAATGCCGTGCTTTGCCATAGTGTCTATTGAATCCCTGAATGGGAAGAATGCATCTGAGCTGACAACAGCACCTGACAGAGGATTTTGTTTCAATTCAGATCTTGCCATCATGGCGAAAGTATTATCTTTGATTTCGATAGGCACATAAGCTATTCCTGCCTTATCCATGGCATCCTGGTACTCTTTTATTCCTGCCCTAAGCCTGTTCAGCGTATCCTCGTGTATTCCGGTGCCGTCTATAGGGTCATATTTAATTCCTTCCCTGTCCATGGCCTTATGATATGCCTTTATTATGGAATTCTCTAGTGCACCGACCCGCTCTTGCTGGCCGCTTCCGACTGCTATTGATATTCCGTCCTTGAATATATCTATACCATTGCTCCTTGTTCCAATATTCACATACCATGCAGTCAACATATCCCTTATCTCGTTCGTTGTCGGCGTCCTCTTGACGACATGCCTGTTGCCGTCCTTGTCTATGAACATCGGATGATATATCAATGATTCTGGCCCTTTGATGCTGCTCAAGTACGGCTTCTGCACAATGACCCTGCCTGTCGGCAGCACTTTCATGTCATAGATGCCTCCGACATCATCATCGATGAATTTAGGGACCTTGCTAAGGTTAGAGAACAGCACTACACGCATGTCTTTTTTCTGCTCAAGGATTCCCATCGCGCCATCTTCATATCCTGGTGCAGCGACACCCTCAACATATGTCTCGAGCAATGCATTTGCAGTATCCTTATCCACTGGCTTGTTGAACACGACGACAGATCCGAATGCAGACCTTGCATCAGCATCGCGCGCATTGCGGTAAAGGTTGGCAAGAGAATCATAGTCATACATTGTAGCAAACCCTGATGGAATGTTATGTTTCATCACAGACACTGCAGGTTTGTCGAAATATTTCAATACCTCAAAAGCCCTTGTGACATCCATGAAATTTATCGCTGATAGTCCTCCTTTGCCTGATTTTGCAAGCCTTATGTTGGTGTATTTGGCGATGCTTACGCCTTTCTTCCTGCCAAATAGCCAGTCGAAAAATGTCCTCCTAAGGACATATTCTGCAGCAGGCTGGTTAGGATTCTCTCCATATCTCAACTCTGACTCTTTCTTCAGCCTGACAGTCAGCCGATCCGGAAGGTCAGATTTCTTCGGAGTCCTATAAGTCCTTTTGAAATCAGACACGTCAGTGATTTTTTCAAGATAGTCTTCATCCATTTTTATTCTCCCCTCTCAGACCTGTTTATGATGGCTGAGCGCACGTTTCCTGTCCTCTTATCCTTGAGCAGCACAGCAGCAGCCACACTGTAATTGTCTTCAGGCCTTGTTCCACCACGTATGGAGTTATAGATGACTTCTGAGATCTCTTTAGGAGTGTTCCATTTAACCTCATCTCTCATCGGCTCATCGATAAATGGCATCAATGGACTTTCATTCCCGCCACGATATGTCGTTATGATCCTGCATTCTCCAGGCTCTATATTGTATTGGTCGCACCATACATCTTTCATTCCATTGATACGCCGTACAGAATGCATCGCTGCTAAGCCATTAAGATAGCATGCACTAATTCTTGGAGTGAAATTCGGAGGGTCAGGCTCGAAACTTGTTATATTTATATCATTGCCATCCTTGTCTTTTTCATAATATGGTTTTGCGAGGGCATTCAATAATACATAGCCTGGAGAGAATGAAAAATCAAGAGACGCTGCACAATTTTTGATGAGCTTAGTCTGCGCTCCGTTGCTTGCCACAAGAAAATCTCCTGCAGTCGAGAGGGCAGTGTATAATAGCAGAGCAGGATTCCCTTTCTCAAGCTGCTCTTTGTCTGTGACTTCAGTCTTTATCCTTGCAATTCTTCCATCACTTTCAAGCGCTAGCTTTCTTGCCCTGCTCGGAGGGCTCCTTCCTGACAATGAATATCCTATGAAAATATCTCCAGAAGGAGTCATTCCTGCGATGATCCCTCTACCACTGTATATCATTCTTGCCAATGTCTCAAGTTTTTCCATTTTTTACCTCTACGCTCGTATTATTCTGATATTATTTTGATATTATTCTGATTAACGTATCTTCTGCCCTTCATAATCCGCTTGTTTCTGGTATTCGCTGACCATGTCATTTACTAATTTTTGCACTTTGCCTATCTGGCTTCTTGCATTTCCGACAAAATGCTCTTTATCAGACAATATGAAATCAATATCTAACTTTGTCAGATTGATGGCATATAGCTCTTGATCCCCTGCTAATCTATCTGCAAGATTATTTTCTGTCAATCCTTTCTCTCTCATTTCAAGAGCTGTATTTACAGAATGTTTCTTGATTATAGAATGTGCCTTTTCCCTTCCCATTCCCTTCTTCACCGCAGTCATCAGGATTTCAGTAGAAGCTAGGAATGGCAGATATCTTGCAACCTCATTATCAATCACTGCAGGATAAACACCCATGCTATTCAATACATCAAGTGTAGTCTCACACACTCCGTCAGATGCATAGAATGCATCAGCAAGTATGACTCTTCTTGGGGCAGAGCATGAGACATCTCCTTCTTCCCACTGGTCACCAGATATCCTTGAAGCGCCATCAGCATACATCTTCACTAATTCGCTTAGTCCACAGATGCGTTCAGAATGCGGAGTGTTCATCTTATGAGGCATTGCCGTCGAGCCTACTTGCCCAGGCTTGAAACCTTCAGTAGCCAGCTCATAGCCTGCCATCAATCTCAATGTTTTTGCAAAATTTTCAGGAGCTGCTGTCAATAATGCCAGATTCGAGACGAGCTTATAATCCAAAGATCTTGGATAGACCTGGCCTGGAGAATTCAGTATTTTCGAAAATCCTAAAAGCTTAGCGACTTGATTTTCCAAATATTCAACTTTATCCGTGGTGCGCAATAATGTCAGCATATCGAGCTGTGTCCCGACAGGACCTTTTATCCCTCTCAATGGATAGTCTTCAATAAACCTTTCAAAATCCTGCATCTGAAGATAAAGCTCTTCGGCCCACATCGAGAACCTCCTTCCTAATAATGTCGGCTGGGCGGCTTGATGATGCGTTCTTGCCGTAATTATACAATTATCATAGGCTTTCATCTTATCAGAAAAATGCCTCAAGATGGAGACGTATTTTCCGAATATCAATACTGCAGACTTCTTATTCTGCATCTGCTCAACATTATCTGTTAAATCCCGAGAGGTCATCCCTTTATGTATATGCTCTCCAGCGCCTGACACTTTCACAAAAGCCTCTATCTTGGCCTTGACGTCATGTTTAAGCTCTAATTCTCTATTCTTAATATATTGTGCATCAATATCATTTTTTGAACGCTCAAATTTTTCTATATCTTCAGAAGGGATATCTAATCCTAATTCTTTCTGAGCCTTCATCACAGCAATCCATAACTCCCTTTCTGAAAGTATTTTTCCTTCTAGGGATTGAATTGCATTAAGTTCTGGAGTTGCCCATCTTTCTGATAATATATTATTGTTTACCATCCATATCACCTTGAGTTATTTTCAATCATTATATCTGTTTTTGATTATCTGATTTATTTTATCTGCATTGTTTAATTTATCTGCATTGTTTTGATCACTTGTATGGCTGTATTTTTTCCAATACTTCTACCAGGTCTGGAGTGTTGAATATCCTTTTGCCGACATATTGGTTTGCTGCAGACATATACATCTGAGATACTAATGTCACAAGCGATGCTGGAAGATTTATGGGCTTTGTCGGCATCCTCTCCTGCCAGCCATCCCCTGTCTTTTTCCATTCCTTGCATGCCTCGACAAATTCCGGCTGGGTCTTCTTATACCATTGCCTAACAAGCTCTTTGCTCACATCAGGCCCGAGCCTATCCTCATCAAGTGTCCCGAGCACATCAGCGATTTCTAATCTTCCGTCGATGAATCTCATCTCTAACTTCCCATCCCAATGCGGATCCAATCTTGATATTTCTGCGCGCTCTGTTATGAAGTCATTAGCACCCAATATCAACGGTTTTAGTTTAGAGAAAACCTTTTCTGTAAGCCCTGACACATCAAAGGCTTCCTGCTCTGTTAATGCCCTGTCTCCTGATTCGAGCTTTGTCGTGTAATTTATTACAGGCTTGGGAAGCATATCTCCTGGCTTTGGTTCTGCAGAGAGGCCTAATTTCTGGTATATATCCTTCAATTTCTTCTCTCTTTCATTCGCATCTGATATTTTCTTTGCATCCTCTATCCTTGCAAACACTGAACTCCCCCTCGGCAATCCGTTCCTGAATATCATCTCGAGCGGTATAAGATAATTATTTATCTTCCCACGATTCTTTTCAAAAAACGAATAATCATATTCTAATTTAGGCTGACCATCATCTCCTAAGAATTTCCTGACTATCGGCTTATAGACTTTTGCGAGCGATACAGCCATTGTGTCAGTGCCGTCGCTCCCTGATTCCAAGTCATGGAATCTTATGGCAGCATTCCCTCTGATGAGCCCTTGATAATGCGAGGGTATGCCTCTCATGTTAATGCCTTCGAAATTGAATGCTGACATGACAGCAAGAGCCCTTCCTTTATTTTTTATATGATCTGGCATCTCACCATAATCAAATATACTGTACCTGTCTGAGAATATGAAATAGCCTTCTCCTGACCTATTCTCATATGCTGGCGAGAATATCTTAAGATCTTTTACGCTTCCCATTTTTGCACCTCATATAATTTTTCATCTCATATAAATTTCTAAAAATTATTCCCTTCCGCCGATCTGTCTTCCTTGGGCTATTGCCCTGCCGTCATAATATGCGTGGCCATACTCATCTATTGAATATCTGCCTTGAGATATATCAGTTATCGTCTGCGGAAATATCACCAGGTCCCCTTCTTCTTTCAATACCTTCTGGTTCGCGTCTGCAATCCTATCGACATAAACATCATCATCTTTCCTTTTTTCCCAATCATCAGGATAATATACTTTCACAGGGCGCGACAGCATCAATAATGCCCCATGATCGACCTTCTCATCCACAATATGCGTCGTCGACTTTAGATATCTCTGCCCGTCGAGCAATGCCATCTTCACGACATCATGCCCTTTGCCGACATATTTCCTATGGCCTTGGTCGTCTAATATTGTCAGGTCTGCAGGATGGACATTGACAATCAGATGATTCCTGATAAGTGTGCTGGTAGCTATAGGCATATATCCAGCGAATGCAATCAAGTCAATAGAATATGAGACTAATAATTCTAATGTCTTTGCATCGTATTCTACACGCACCTGCATGTTGCTGAGCTTCTCTCCCCTGTATCTGTAGAATTCTCTTATATCACTCGTTATCACAGGTATCGGCTCGCCTATATATCCTGAATTATATTTATCAGCTATTGCCTGCGCATTGCTCTTAGGATTATCTGTGAATATCAGCGAGATATGGTATGAAGGCTTTTTTCCCTGAAGGCGAAGGAATCTTTCTGTATCCAAAAGCATAGCAAGATTCGAACCAGTGCCTGACATGAAGGCAGCCACTTGCATCGATCCTTTTTTTGGATCATAAAGCTCTCTAAATACCATCATACACCCCGCAACTTTCAATAAAACATCCGCAACATATTATAAAAGTTATTATTTTTTCAAACCCAATCAGATAAAATTGTCGTCCATAAATTGGGACGAAAACATTAAGAAAATACGCCTATCAATCAATCGCTGCCTGTGCCATCAAAAGATATGTTCTCTCCATCGTATGCAATTAGTGTCAAGCCTTTTCTTCCAGTGCTTTCAAGGGTTCCGACATCTCTTGAATCATACCCTAAACTTCTAAGAACTGCCATTGCCTCATCTGGATTATCGGTTGTTATAAACGCTTCAGTGCCCATAGGCCATTTCTTATAAGTATCTCTAAGTGTTGAGCCGGATTTCTGATAAAGCAATATCTCTCTAGGATCTGGAGGGAATAAGTTATCTATGCTGACATACAGATCATGCTTTGCTAGCGGCCTTGCAAGCTTTGAATCATAAGCGCCGCCACTCATATGGTAAAAGCTCGTCGCCAGTTCGTGATCCAATAATTCTTTGAATGCAAAATAGAATATGGTCGAGGGCTCTACAAGATATTCAAGCATATGCCTTCCCTCAGATGTATTATGCCACTCATCACCAAGCCATTCTCTCATTATCTTTCTCTTGTTTGTCAAGCCGTTAGACCTTGGAGTAGGTCTCGGGCTCCTAATTGCGATAAGATGCTGTCCTGGATAAGGCTTCAATGGATTATTTATATATTTCTCATCAAGTAGGCTTACTGCAGTCCCATTCATATTTATTGCAGGCGCATCATCCTTATATCCTCTTATCCTATTTCCCACATCTTCTCTTTGGATAATATATTCTATACCTTTTCTTGTGATCTTTTTTGCCTGGTGCCCAAGCGCCCAAAGTGCCCAATAAGGGATATTTCCTCTTGTTTCTGCAATTGCTGATATTGCAATAATATCTGCACCGATCTTTCCTGCATCATCAGCATCCATCGCTACAGTATCAAATACGAGCTTTCCGAACATATTATACTCACGTAGCTTCTTGGATATATTGATCTTATCAATAAATTTTTTATTTTTCATCATGGCATTCATCAATGCCCTTTCATTCATCTCAGGCTTAGTGCCGTTGCCATCAGAGTTCATATAAACTAACTTGTCTTGGGGATCGAATAAGATATAGGCATCATCCCCTTTGATTATGCGAACAGATCTTTTTTCTCCTAATTCCTTCATGTAATTATATTTTGGCGCTATGCTGAGCATTGTGCCTACAATACTCGCCTCTTCCACCCTATCTATAATCCCATTCTCTCCATTGACAATAGCAAATTTTTCAATACCAGACCAGTAGACAACTGTTTCAAAGATGTTCCTTAGTACAGCAATATCTCCTTTATTAGAATCTATGACATTAGACATTGATAATGGCGTAGCTCTCATTTGTTTTGCCTGCGTAACTAGCCTGTGCACCATTGACTCAGCATAATCTCCAAGATCTCTTATCCTTGGGTCTCCACTCGCAGAATGCACAATGCCATAATATCCTGCAGGTATCTTTGTCAATGCAATACCATTCATTCCTTTGCTAAGAACGCGTATTATCCCTTGACCAGGATTATTCAATGTAGACGTAGCCATTTCTGCAAGAACTTTCGAGCCTTCATAGCCCTTCTGATTCACATTTGCGGTATACTCATCTGCCATAAGACACCTATAAATTACATGCCATGATATAAATATCAGGTTGGGAATCCTGCAAATTATATAAAACTTACGGTGAGAATATAGTGAGAATAAACAGCAAACTATTTAATTTGATGATACAATTTGCTATGTATGGATATCATAGGCAGCATAAAAGCAGATCTATCAAAAGGCAAGCCTTTGAATATTGTATTCATCGGCGACAGCATAACATCAGCTGAATGGGTGCATCCGAATTTCAGGGAGATAATAGAATATGTCCTGAAAGAAGAATTGACCAGCATGCTCGGCTCAGAAAAATGGAAAATCCCGTCATGGGGCATAAGATGCTATAATTGCGGATTTGATGGCTCAACCACAAAAGATATCCTAGATAACCTGAGCGACAGGATATTATCTCTCAAGCCAAATATTGCGATCTATCTGGCCAACACCAATGATATCCACATCAATAAGGATCTTTCAGAATACAAAAAAGATGTGAAGGCAATTATTGATGCATTATCGAAAAAATGCGATATAATAATGCTCGCAAACTCTATACCTGGAAATAATGCAAGATACAACAATTCATACGAGCCATATGCAAAATCCATAAAATCATTGAAGCTGAACAGCAAGACAATATTCATAGACATCTACTCATCATACAAGGATTATGATCTCTACAGGCTCTTCACATTCAAGTCAGGCGGCAACCAAGTGCTTGGCATCGCCCCTGGAGAGATTGATTTTGTGCATCCCAACCAATTAGGCAATGCATATATAGCAAAATTGATACTGGAAAAAGGATTTGGAATAAAGTTCGACCCAGAAAGATTCATCACAGGCACATCCAAAGGAGAGATGTATCCGGGATATTGAGAAGCACAATAAGAGATAACAAAAATTCTATACACTCAGTCAATCCTTCTTGACTTATATATTTATATATCTGAATGCTTTCCCGTCAGCATGACAATAAAATTGCTTGAGGAAAAAAACAGGGCATCAATCATTGATCGACTCTCAAGAAAAGAATACAGGTTCAATGATCTTGCTAAAGTGCTGTGTATGAAGTCCAATGAATTATCCTACCACCTGAACATATTATCAAAAGCAGGATATATCATCAGGGACTCATCAGAAAAATATATGCTAACAGACCAAGGCAAAGGGCTAGTGCCATACCTGAAATTCATCAGAAAAGAGGAGATTCCACCGACAATATTCTGCGCGCCTATCGTGATAAAACATGGAAAGGCATTGTTTGTGAAAAGGGATAAGGAGCCGTATAAGGGATTTTTGGAATTTCCTGGCGGCAAGGTGAAGAGAGGAGAGACATTGGTACAGGCAGCTATGAGAGAATTATCAGAAGAGACAGGAGTGATCGGAAAGAACGGCAGAGTGATATGCATCGCTGATATCCTAACAAGCAAGGCCAATCATTTCATCGGCGCATATGTAAAAGCGGATTTTTCCAGAAAAAAAGAAAAACCAGGACAGAAGATGATATGGATCGATCTCGCAAAAATTGAAGGCCAGCGCATAATAGCAGACAATAAGCTTGTAATCTCAAGGTTTCTCGACAATAAAACAAGATATGTGCAATTATTCTATGATGAAGAGAAGAACACTGCTAAGATCGTCAAGTGAATAATAAGTTAAGAAAAAAACATATTTCCAGACGTTCAATAATCTTCAGTCGTTCTCTATCCTTGGCGCAAGTATGAACATCATCTGCAACTTGTCTATCTCCTTGTATTCTAGCTTCAATGGATAGTCTTTGTTGAATGATATCGTGACCTGATCGCTTATCTTTGATGCCTGTATCATCTTCTTGAGATATTCTATTGAATATTTCGACTTGACCTTCTCTTCTGTCTTAATCACTATGCCCTCATCTGCCTTTATCTCGACCATCGCCTTGCTAGAATCCCCTGATGCAGATACTATGAATTTCTTGTCTTCGGCCATGAATGATACTGACTCGGCGATTATCTCGACATCTTCTATCGCATCATTGAGCGTTGTTGAAGGGCATGTTATCGTCGTCTTGAACTTCAGGTCAGGCACTTTCTGCTCCTTCTCTTCCAAGTCTATCAATGGGAGAAAGAATGTTCTTGTCGTGGCGCCTGACAATGTTATCTTCAGCTTGTTCTCTGCAACCTCTAACGTGAGATTGTCATTGCCCTTTATCCTCCTCAGGACCTGTTTTAGGTTGTTGAGATTTATAGATATCACAGTCTCTTCTTTGACAGTATATTCTACAAATGATGAGCTGAGCAATCGGAATATCACCATCGCCACATTTGCAGGATCCATGGCAATCATTTCCACAGAATCCTTTTTCACCTTGAATTTCGCCTCATTGACAAGGTCAGAAATTATTGTGATAGGCTCTTTTATAAGTTTAGTCTCAGCTAATACGAGTTTCATGTTATGCACCCCAACTAATCAATATCTTATATATAATCGCAAATCCGTGGGAATTTAAAAATGTGATTATTTATATTCTGTCCATTCATTGTTGCTCGGATCGAAAAATCCTATATGCTCGAATGAAAATCCCATCCTATGCAATCTTTCTCTTGCGCTATGCACTTCATCTGCTGTTGCACCTGTCCTAAGATATATCCTATCAGACCTTGCGCCTATTTTTGGGAATATCTTTTCCCAATCATATCTTGATGCGTCATAATAGATATTCGACTTATCCGCAAAGTCCTGCAATTCATCGATGCCATATTTTCTTTTCACTATGTCAGATATTGTATCCCAGAACTCTATAGAATTTTCAGGATGGCAGACGACGCAAGGTATGAATCCCAACTCAACAAGACCCCTAAGGCCGTCATATCCTGGCGCATATGCGACTGCAGAAGGGCCTTTTGGCACAAAGCCAGGCTTCATCACATCACATCCTCTTATCCCGAACCCTCCTGTTGATAACACTGCATAGAAGATTTTCTCTCTGTCAAAATCCATATCCAATGAGCCATTGAATTCTCGCATCGTCATGAGCTCTAGCTCGTCCTTGCCAAATATCACAAGATGCTTCTCTTTGTTTGTCTTCATCTTAATCCTCTGACTATGAATACAGCAATCTTTAAATATTTTCCTACTTTTGAGTTTATACAAAACAAATATTTTTAAACAGCTCTATCATACCCTATCCATGGGTGATGATAGTTTTCATATCAGTATTGCTGGTGCAGGCGATCAGGTGCACGGAAGATTGGGCGGACCATTCATAAGATGCCATTACAAAAATACTTGGTTTGCAATCGATCCTGCAGGAGTGCCTGATGATTGGAACCTCAAATACAAATTTCCGCATGCTCCAGGAGCATTCAATGTCTTAGATATTCTTTTGGCGCAAGGCCTTGCACCTAAGCTCGACAACTTCTATAGAGATGATATGAGCAATCCTCCAGACTATGCTTTCTGTGTAGGAACCCATCCTCATCACGATCACAACCAATACTACACGCTCATCAGGCCTGATATAACAAAATATATCGGAAGAGAGGCATTGTATCTGGAAAAGATCCTCCAGCATGCAGGAAATACCACAAGAAACCAGCAGATAGACATGATAGGCAACAGGCTGAAATTGCCAAGCGTCAATGGAGGAGAAAGATTTGCAAGAGGCCTGGAAGCATTCATCCCAAGAGATATCAGGATAATGGAAGACGATGTGCCATTCACACACAAGGATGTGACAATCACTCCCTCAAGAGTCGACCATTCTACATTCGCGCATGCCCTTGAGATAGAGACGGATTTTCTGACTGATTTTAGCGGAGATTTCAGGATGAGGGGAAGGCATCCTGAGAGGACATATAATTTCCTTGAAAAGATGAGGAATAGGCCTCCGAAATATTTTTTCATGGAAGGCTCATTGTTCCATTTCAACCATAGAGGCACAGAGCAGGACCTTGAGGACAGACTGGTTGAACATCTGAAAGGAAAGAATTTTGCTGCATTACATTTTTCTGTAAGGGATTTGGAAGACAGGTTTGTCTCTGTATATAATGCATGTAAGAGGGTTGGAAGGATGCTCCTGATAAATTCTGTGCTTGCAAAAATGCTGATGCAATTCAACGGGAGGAATGGGATTCCGACGCTGGATGATCAATATATCGGAGTGTTCATGCCTCCTATGAATACTGGAAGCATAAATAATCCAAAAGCAGATCCTGAACGCGTGAGAAAGGATTATTTCAAATATCAAAGGGATCTTCTTGATATAAAGAGATGGAGTGGTGTGCACGAGAAAAAAGCCCAGCTGGTATATGAAGAGGACGTAAAGAACAATAAGGATAAGTTCGTGATGTTCTTCCCATTCAGCTATTTCTCCAAAGGAATCCTTGAAAGGATCAAGCCAGGACTCAACAGCACATATGTCAGGCTCGCGCCAGCGCCGTTCACGATTGACATGGAATCTGACGAGAGGATAATAGTGAATAATCTTATAGATAATAATATGTATGGAGGGTTCACATCTATGCAGGATATCCCTGATGTCATGAATCCAGAATACATGAGGCATGTTGTCCAAATACATGTCAATGGTCATCTGAATTTTGATGAGGCAGTTGAGATCGTCGCATCATTGCCTGATTCCATAGTGCTCGGCTCTTATCATACAATGTTCAACAAGTATTTCTATGATATTGCAGGAAAGAAAAAACTCATACTCCCCAACAAGGACCAGCTATTATTGCTTGACGGGCTTGATCCAGAGCATACCCGAGTTTCATTTGCCACAAGGCCTGTTGATATGCCTAAGGAAGATTATAGCGATCCATCTTATCAGAAGATATTTGAAAAAAAATCTGTGATAGAAAAATCTCTCGGAAAAATAGGAGACATGTTCGAAAAAGTCGGGAGGAAGCTGAAAAAATATGACTGATTATTTTGAAGACCAGGATTTGGACTCATATGATTATTTCAGGACATTGCTGGAATATATGGAGCGCATGCCTAGTGATGAGAATCAAAGATCCATATCTGATTCTAAGATAAAAAAGCTTTTCAGATGCATGGAATATGCGATGTATGGAGAATTTGTAGGCATGACAAAGATACCGCGAGGAGTCATTGCTGCTCAATCATTGTTCTTCATGCAATCAAGGCAACTCTTATACAATGTCCAGGATCCAGACAAGCCTTACAAAAGAGTGCTTCCATGGGAGACCCATGCAGGCCCTGACTTGACACATGTCGAGGATATGGATGAGGAAGAGTTGAAAAAACATCTTGCATGGCATTCTGCTGAAGAGTTCGGGAATTTTCTTGCAGGAAGATGGGCTTATTATACGATGATCGGGAGATTTGCTGGCCATGACATCGCATGGAAGAATGCTGCAAATCTGATATACTCAAAAAAGGACCTGATGACTGCAGGAATAAATTATTATAATTTTGTCCTAAAGCATGGAGCGCCTGTGCAAGGATTCATGAACAGCGTCATGCCCTTGGCCTTTGAAGGCAAAAGATATTCTGTGAAATTCCCTGAGATACGAAAAGGCATGATTATCGATGATCCGACAGTCTGGGGATTCACATCGCATCTTCCATATACTCCGCAAGGCGGTGATAATCCAGAAGGCAACACAATAAATAATAGTCCTATCGTCACCATGAGGATCCTTGCGTTCTGCAACCTTGTCCATGATTATCCATGGGTCGGAGACTTGAAATTCAAGATTCCAAGAGAGATATACAATACATGGAAAGGAAATCCTACATGGATAGATGAGCGCGTGACTTACAGGCATATCAATGGGGCGACAGGCGAAGTGACTGAGACTCACAGGAGTGATAAGGATATTGATGCGATGATAAAGATGTTTGAAACCTATGATATGTTCCGTCAGGGCTCAGATGCTGACATCGTCCCTAACCATAACTATTGCCATATATGCCCTATCGATGTGCTGCTAATGACAGGAGAATTTGCCTGCGATGCAAGGAATAAGAATGCGAGAGTATTTGTGCCGAAGCATATGTTGCTGGAGAGCAATCAAAAGGTCACATTAGAGGACATTGCAAAAGATGCAGACAGGAAACCGATCCAGAATGCGACAAACAAGCTCATGAGATTTTACATAACCAACGGCCCTAATTGGAGAAAAGAAGTAGGGCAATATCTTCTTGAGATGCATGATGGGCAAGGCAAGATAAATGTCAAGTCAAGATATTTCAAGGCAATAAGAGGCACAGGCATAGAGAAGAAGCTTTTGAAAGAGATGGACAATTATCTGCAGCAGGAATCAGACACAAGAGATATGCCTATTTTGCATACAGTAGACTTTGATGAAAGCTTTGCTGGTGCAGGCTCAAGAAATATAATGACATGGCTTGATCAATTGGCATATGATAGGCAATTCGATGCCAAGGAAAGGTACAAATATGGGACGCTCACAAAATTATACGAGCCAGGTAGAAAAAAAAACCGGAAGCCGATAAGACCGAAAAAGCCAAAGCAAATAAAACCGGGAAAGCAGCTGGACTTAGATCTTGGGTAGACCTTCCTATATTAATTATTGACAAATTATTTAAATAAGTCAATTATCAACAATGTCATGGGCAAGAAAACAATATCTAATAAAAAAAAATCTAATAAGCCTATCGCAAAATCTGCCAAACCAATCTCTCAAGGAGAAGTCTGGAACCTCGACGAGATACTTGGAAACAAGAGCATAGATTCTTTGCTTGCAGATCTAAGGATAAAGATCGATGCATTCACGAAATTCAGGCAAAAGTTGAATGATAATATCTCTGTTCAGGATTTCAAGGACATGATTGTGTTGAAAGAAGATATCACAGTGCTTGCAAATAAGATAGGCGCATATTATCAATTGAGGTTTGCTGAAGACAGCTCTGACCAGAAGACGCTTTCTGAACTCACAAAAATAAAGCAATTATTGACTGAGCTATCTAACAACATGATATTTTTCACATTATGGTTCATGCACATAGATGATAAGGCAGCAAAAAGGCTTATCGATGCAAAAGAATTGTCAAAATACAGATATTTCCTTCTCGACATTAGAAAGCTCAAGCCTTACACAAAGACTGAGGAGATCGAGCAGATAATGAACCTGAAAGATTTGACAAGCTCTGAGGCATTGACTACATTATACGAACTCATAACAAACTCATTTGTCTATGATTTCAATGGGAAAAAAATCAATGAGGAAGAGCTCAGAAGCTATACACATTCAAAAGATGCGAAGCTCCGCAAACATGCCTATGATGCATTGCTAAATAAATATTCTGAGAACAGTACAGTCCTAAATGAGATATATAAGGATATTATAATGGACTGGGGCAATGAAGTCAAGATAAGGCATTATAAAAGCCCGATAAATGTGCGAAACATAAATAATGATATCGACGACAAGGCTGTTGAGGCAATGATGAATGTTGTGAAGAGGAATGCTCCTTTATTCACAGAATATTTCAGGCTCAAGCAATCGCTCAACAACAGGTCAGGGGATAAATATCCATTCTCAAGATATCATCTCTATGCACCATATAATACCAAGATTTCGGAAGCATATGATTATGAGAAGAGCAAGCAGATGGTCCTTTCGATGTTCAATGATTTTGATAAGAGATTCTATGATGCAGCAAAAAATATTTTTGAAAAAAAACATGTGCATTCCCATCCTATGCAGAACAAGCGCGGAGGGGCATTCTGTGAATGCGTCAGTACAGACATATTGCCATATCTATTATTGAATCATACAGGCAAGTTAAGGGATGTGTTCACAATGGCGCATGAATTAGGCCATGGCATACATTATACATTCTCAAGAGTGCAGAGCAATTTCACATACCATGCATCGCTTCCCATGGCAGAGACAGCATCGACATTTGCAGAGATGCTTCTTGCAGAAAAATTGCTCAAGGAATCAAAGAGTGATGAGATAAAGAAATATATCATAATACAGATGCTCGACAATCAGTATGGGACAATAATCAGGCAAGTGTATTTTGTATTGTTTGAAGTCTATGCTCATGCGAATGTCGGGATGCAAAAACATGACTTGGAAAAATATTATTATTCGCTGCTCAAAGAGCAGTTCGG
>Ga0182021_10003216_pt1 | contig 19188 bp, 14 predicted proteins | sample 612E3MmetaG_FD_120493 | JGI IMG/M metagenome (GOLD analysis project Ga0182021, IMG submission 120493) | Permafrost microbial communities from Stordalen Mire, Sweden - 612E3M metaG (Illumina Assembly) | ecosystem: Environmental > Terrestrial > Soil > Wetlands > Permafrost | place: Sweden... | reverse complement strand
GCACCGTCAAAAAGATGAACCGACATGCCCCCAGTCCAGCAGACCGCCGGAAAGAACGCCAGCACAATCTCTCAAACCCCAAATGCTACAAGGCTTTGGTCTCCACTTTGTCAGCCGCCCTGATTGACAAAGTCAGCTCACTGTTACCGGAGAGTTCTGAGTTCCAAGCCGGCTTACCGTCTCCCCACTGGGCAGCGCCCAGGATCCGCCTGTGTTGCGCACCGAGCCTGGCCTGGACTCTGCGCGGCCTAAGCCGGTTTGGAAGGCAGTGCCTCGCCCGCTCGACCATCCGGGGTGATAACACGTAAGTTAAATGCATCTGGCTAATTTGTCAAATTAGGGAGGAACCTAGAGACCAGCAGGCCGGTTCCCTTTCTCGCCGAAGGCTCATTTTGCGTTAGCGTTACAGTAACGTCCCCGGCATCGAAGCTCCCCCGAGGAGTCAGGGTGTATCCGGCGTGTCCCCAGGCACTTCGGGGGCGCGACAAAACCGAACTTAGGCATGGCCAACTGGCGAACGCCCAGCCCTGTTTTCGATTGATTCCTTCCGCCAAAGTGTTCTTCATTTCCCCGTGAAAGAAAATGAAATATTCGCCTCAGCGTGGACTTCAATGCTCAGGCCGTTCGGGTCATGAATTGGCTCAAAGAGACCCGGTTCGACGCGTGGGGCTGGTCCCGTGGCTGGCTTTGGATGTTGAGCCTGTTCCTGGTTGGCCTGGGCGCCAAGTTGTGGCTGATCCAGCGGTTTGGCACACCGCTGCCGTTTTGGGACCAATGGGAGGAAGCGCGCGTGGTTTACGTCCCCTACTTTGAAGGGAAGCTGTCGCTGCCCGACCTGTTCTCGGCGCATAACGAGCACCGGATTCTCTGCACGCGCCTCTACAGTTTGGCGCTGTTGCTGTTGAACGGCCAGTGGGATGGCCAGTTACAAATGGTGGTCAACGCTGTTATCCATTGCGCCACCTTGGCCGGCTTGGGTTGGCTGATGTGCCGCTGGCTGGAAAAGAAGTACTGGGTGTGGATCTGGCTGCCGCTGGTTCTGGTGCTCGCTTTGCCTTTTGGGTGGGAGAATTCGTTGGCCGGGTTTCAATCCCAATTCTATTTCCTGGTGGTGTTCTCGCTCCTGACGCTATGGCTGCTCGGATTGTATCCTCCCCTATCGGCCCGGTGGTGGTGCGGGGCTGCGGCCGCCATCATGGCGCTGTTCACGGTCGCGTCCGGGTTCCTGGCGGCTGCCGCCGTGTTGGGTTTGGTGATGTTTCGTATCTGGGGGCGGCCGAAGAGCTGGAAAAAGCAGGCTCCGACCTTGGCCTTCTGCGCCGCGGTGGTCGTGGCGGGCCTCCTGTTGAAAGCGGACGTCCGGCACCACCACCTCTTGCAGGCACACTCAGTCGGAGAATTTCTGATGGCCTTCGGAGACAACCTGGCGTGGCCCTGGATCGTGGTTCCTCCCTTCGCACTCCTGAATCTGTTGCCGCTCGCCGCTCTCGCTTGGTGCCATTACTTCCGAGCAGCCGAGGACCGCCCTGCCGAGGAGATGACTTTGGCGATCGGGATTTGGGCTATACTGCAAGGGGCGGCCACCTCCTACGCGCGAGGCGCTGAGGGGAAACCTCCTGGCTGGCGCTATATGGATTCCAGCAGTTTTATCCTCATCGCCAATTGCCTCAGCATCGCCGTGTTAATGAGCCGCCATTGGCCCACTCCCGCCGCCTCTGGCAATTTTCAATTTTCAATTCTCAAAGCTCAATTTCCAATTCCCCGCCCCATGTCATGGCTGAGGCGCTCAGCCCGTCGCGTCCTGCTCACTGCATTCATCCTCTGGGGCGTCGTCTGCGCGATCGGGTTGGCCCTGCTCACTGCACGTGCGTGGCAAATTGACATCCCGGAGCGGCACTTCTATTGCCACGCCCAACTGCAAAACACTCGCGCCTTTATGGCCACGGACGATATCCGCGTTCTCGACCACAAACCCAAACCTCAGCTTGCGCTTTACGAGGGCGATCCATACGCGCCCCGCCCGCTCCACGAGGGGGAAAAACTCGCCAAAGCGCTGCGCAACCCCATCATCCGGGACATCTTGCCGGCTTGCGCGCGGCTCCCGCTCGAGGTCAGGGCCAACCAGGAGGCGACGCGCGGTTTCGTAACGAATGGCTTCCGGCTCGCCAGGCCGGAGCCGCCAACAGAGGTCTCCTGGGGATCCTGGTCTGCGCAACGGCCGCTTGCGACAAGGACCTTCGAGAGCCTGCCCATTCAGAAAAGCCGCCTGCCCTATCTGGAGATACCCGTGGCCGGATACCTAAGCCAGACGGACCTTTCGCTGGAACTTATCGACTTGGCGACGGACAAACGAATACCAGTCAAGCCCCGAGCAACCGCGGGTGAAAAGTGGCTCACCTGCTATGTCCAGGCGCCGGCCGGCGAGTTTAAGATCGTGGCGCACGACTCGAGTGAAACCGCGTGGTTCGCTTTCAAAGCGCCGCGCGAGGTGGGCCGCCTCTCCTTCTGGGCCGTTTGCACCTTGAAGGCTTGGCGCTACTTGCTGTTTGCCGGGCTGGGCTTTCTCCTGCTTGACCTTGTGACGTCCCTCTTAGGCGACCGTGGCCACGATGACTTTGATCTGCCGGCTTCGACTGATCCTAAAGCCGCGCAACCCTCCCGCTGGCCACTGGAGACAGGTGGTAACAAGAGAACCGCATGAGTTCTCTTGGTCAGATCCTGGAGACGAAGGCGCGTCAGCGAGCGGCGCGCGCTGCGCTGCGAGTTGCGCTTGACGCAAGAAGCTGGCTCCCGCTAGATTCCATCGATTTTGCATGATGTTTGACCCGGAATTATGGTGATCAGCCGCTCGCCTTACCGCATCTCTTTCTTCGGCGGAGGCACAGACTACCCGGCGTGGTACCGGGAACATGGCGGTGCCGTGCTGGCGACGGCCATTGACAAGTACTGCTTCATCACTTGCCGCTATCTGCCGCCCTTCTTCGAGCACCGGCTGCGCGTGGTCTATTCCATAATCGAGGACTGCCAATCCGCCGCCGAGGTCCAGCACCCGGTGGTCCGGTCCGTTCTGGGCATGCTGGGGGTCGAGCGCGGGCTGGAGATACACCACGACGGCGATTTGCCCGCCCGCAGCGGCATGGGTTCCAGCTCCGCCTTCACCGTCGGCTTCCTCCATGCCATGTACGCGCTGCTGGGGCGCATGACTTCGCCCAGCCAACTGGCCAGCGAGGCGATTCATGTCGAGCAGGACCTGATCGGCGAGACCGTCGGGGACCAGGACCAGATTCTGGCTGCGTTTGGCGGGTTCAACTTCATTGAGTTCAAGCGCGACGGCAGCTTTCGCGTCGAACCGGTGACCCTGCCCCGCGAGCGGCTCGACGAATTGAATGACTCGCTCATGCTCTTTTACACCGGCCTGCGGCGGACCGCATCCGAGGTGGCCGCCACTTACGTGGCGGACATCGGCGCGCGCACCAAACAGCTCACCCGCATGCGCCAGATGGTGGACGAAGGCCTGAAGGTTCTGGCCGGCCGTGACTCGCTCGACGGCTTTGGCGACCTATTGGACGAGGCTTGGCGGCTCAAGCGCAGCCTCAGCGGCGTGGTCTCCAATACGCAGGTGGACGACATTTACGCCGAGGCCAAGCGCGGCGGCGCCCGTGGAGGCAAACTGTTGGGCGCAGGCGGTGGTGGATTTGTGGTTTTCTATGTGCCGCCCGCCTGCCGGCAGCAAGTCAGGGAGCGGCTGCGCCACCTGCTCTGGGTTCCTTTCCGGTTCGACACGAGTGGGAGCCAGATCATTTTTTACTCGCCCCAGCAGGATTACGCCGCGCTCGACCAGGCTCGTTCCGGCAGCTCGGCGCATTCCTTCCGCGAAGCGTTCCCGGCGTCCAGCCCCAACGCGCCGCGCCAATAGACTCCCGCATGACCGCCAACGACCTGATTAACTTCGAGACTGAAATCGCCAACCTCTTCAACGCGGCCAAAATCCGCGCCCCGGTTCATCTGTACTCGGGCAACGAAGAGCAGATGATCGCGATTTTCCGGGACGTGCGCCCAGAGGACTGGGTCTGCTGCTCGTGGCGCAGCCATTACCAGTGCCTCCTCAAAGGCGTGCCGCCCGATCAGGTCCGCGCCGAAATCCTGGCCGGGCGCTCGATCTCGCTTTGTTTCCCCGAATACCGCGTGGTGTCTTCGGCGATCGTCGGCGGCATCCTGCCTATCGCCGTAGGCATTGCGCTGGGCCTTAAGCGCCGGGGCGAGTCTGCGCGCGTCCATTGTTTTATGGGCGACATGACCGCGGAAGGCGGCATGGCCTATGAATGCCTCAAGTATTCCTCGAACCACGGCCTGCCGATCCGGTTCATTGTCGAGGACAACGGGAAATCGGTCTGCACCGACACGCGCGAGGCCTGGGGCCAACCCGCCTTGACGGCCGAGCAATCGCCTCACCCGATGGTCGTCTATTACAGATACCAGACCAAGTATCCCCATGCCGGCGCGGGCGTGCGGGTCCAGTTTTAATGCATGAAGTACTTCGATGAAATGTGCCGGGCGATGGAGTATCTCGCTCAGGATCCCCGGGTCTTCTTCCTGGGGCAGGCCGTGGCGTGCCCGGGCACGGCGATGTCCAACACCCTGAAGCATGTGTCGCGGGACAAGCTGCTGGAGCTGCCGGTGGCTGAGGAGCTGCAAATGGGGATGACCACCGGCCTCGCGCTGGCTGGGCATGTGCCCGTCAGTATTTTCCCACGGTGGAACTTCCTGCTGCTGGCCGTTAACCAGGTGGTCAATCACCTCGACAAGTTCCCCCTCATGTCCAATAACGGCTACCGGCCCAAAGTGATCATCCGCACCGGGATCGGGTCGGTGCGCCCGCTGCATCCGCAGCACCAGCACGTCGGCGACTTCACCGAGGCCTTCCGGCTGATGTGCCAGAATATCGAAGTTATCCGGCTCGACGAGCCCCAGGATATTTTCCCCGCTTACCAGAAGGCACTGGAACGGGAAGACGGCAAGAGCACCATCGTGGTTGAATATGGCGACTACTATAGCGAGAAGTAGCTCGGCCCTCGCCCGCGCGGCCAACCGGCCGGCTTCCCTCGACTGGCCGCTGATGAATAATAACATCACGCGCGCCGATCTGGACGCGGTGATTGCGTTCCTGCGGCACGAGACCCCGATGCTCACCCAGTCCCAGCAAGTCCGGCTCTTCGAGCAGGAATGGTCCGCATGGCTTGGCGTGAAGCACAGCGTCTTTGTGAACTCCGGCTCCTCCGCCAACCTGCTGACTATTGCGGCCCTCCGCGAGACCTTCGGCTCGGGCGAAGTCATTGTCCCAACGCTCACCTGGGTTTCGGACATTGCGTCGGTCATCCAGTGCGGTTTCAAGCCGGTCTTTGTGGACATCAACCCCCGCAGCCTCGGCATGGACGATGAGGAAGTCATTGCCCGGCTGACGCCGCAGACCCGGGCGGTTTTCATCACCCATATCCTTGGCTACAATGCCCTCACGCAGCGGTTGCTGGACGAGCTGAAGGCCCGCAACATTCCCCTCATTGAGGATGTCTGCGAATCACACGGCGCGATCTTCCAGAGCCGCAAGCTCGGCACCTTCGGCCTCATGTCTGACTTCTCGTTCTACTATGCCCACCACATGAGCACCATCGAGGGCGGTATGATTTGCACCAACGACGCCGACCTCTACGAAATGCTGCGGATGCTCCGCTCCCACGGCATGGTCCGCGAGTCCGGCTCCGACACCCTCAAACGTAGATTCTGCAAGGATTATCCTGACCTCAACCCTGATTTCATCTTCGCCTTCCCGGCCTACAATGTCCGCAGCACCGAGATCAATGCCGTCCTCGGTCGCGCCCAGCTCAAGCGCCTGGACCAGAACAACGAGCGCCGTCGTGCCAACCTCCGCCTCTTCCTGGACAACCTCGATCCCGAGAAATACCGCACGGACTTCGACCTCGAAGGGAGCTGCAACTACGCCTTCACGCTCATCCTGCGCCAGGCCGACCCCGCTTTCAGCGCTAAGGTCGAGCAGCGCCTGCGGGCGGCCAAGGTTGAGTTCCGCCGCGGCACCTCGGGCGGCGGCAACCAGCTCCGCCAACCGTACATCCGCAAGCTGCTGGGCGACCAGGACCTTGAGCGATACCCGAAAGTGGACCACGTGCACTTTTACGGCTATTATATCGGCAACTACCCGGAGCTGGAGCGGAGCAAGATAATGGCCTTGTGCGCCTTGCTCAACCAGATCGGGTGAAGCAACGCCGGCCAGCGAATGAACCGACAGCTTGATGTACTTTTTGTCAGTCCGGACTCGTCCTTTCAGGCCTACCAGGCCCTGAGCAAGGATTTCTCCGCTATCGAACCGCCTACCTGGGCGCTATTGCTGGCCCAAAGTTGCCGCGCCAAAGGCTTCGGCGTCGCCATCCTCGACTGCACCGCCGAGCGCCTCAGCATCGAGGACTCGGTCAAACGCATCGCCCAGGCCAATCCCCGTCTGGTTTGCATGGTCGTCTATGGCCAGAACCCCAATTCCGGCACGACCAACATGATCGGCGCCACCGCGCTCGCGCGGTTGCTTAAGCAGCAGCACCCCAGCTATCCCATCTGCTTCGTCGGCTCTCACACCAGCGCGCTGCCGATGGAAGTCCTCGCGCTGGACTGCGTGGACGTGGTCTTGCTCAACGAGGGCGTTTATGCCCTGCACAATTTGCTGCAAACCGACCTCAAGCGCGACTTGACCAAGGTCAAGGGCATCGGCCACAAGCAGAATGGCGTCCCGGTGCTCAACCCGCCCGAGCGCGTGGTCCCGCAGGAACGCATGGACGCCGACCTGCCCGGCTACGCCTGGGACCTGCTCCCCTCTCGCCAGCGCCCGCTTGACCTCTACCGCGCCCACTTCTGGCACGCCGAGTTCAACCACAACTTCCGCACGCCGTTTGGCGCCATCTACACCTCGCTGGGCTGCAAGTTCAAATGCGACTTCTGCATGATCAACATCGTCAACCGGTTTGATAATGCTGACGGTGTGGTCGCCTCTCACTCGCCCAACATGCGCTTCTGGTCGCCGGGCTTCATCATCGGCGAATTCGAGAAGCTCGCCGGGCTGGGCGTCGAGACCCTGCGCATCTCCGATGAGATGTTCTTCCTCAATAAGAAATACTTCGAGCCCCTCCTCCACCTCATCGTCGAGCGCGGCCTCAAGCTCCGCATGTGGGCTTACTCGCGCATTGACACCGTCCAGCCGCACTACCTCGACCTGTTTCTGCGCGCCGGCATCAACTGGCTCGCCCTGGGCGTGGAAGCCGGCAACCAGATGATCCGGCACGAGGTATCCAAAGGCTCCTTCAAGGACGTCAACATCAGGCAGGTTGCCCAGACCATTCGCGACCACGGCCTGAACATCATTTCCAACTACATCTTCGGGTTCCCGGACGATACGCTCGAGACGATGCAGCAGACGCTGGATCTCGCCCTCGAACTTAACGCTGAGATGGCCAATATGTACCCCTGCCAAGCCCTGCCCGGCAGCAGCCTTTACTACCTCGCCCGCACCAACGGCTGGCCCTTGCCCGACTCGCCCGCCGGCTATGGGTTCCTCTCCTACGAAAGCCAGCCCATGCCCACCCGCTATTGCTCCGCCGCCGAAGTCCTGCGCTTCCGCGACGACGCCTGGCAGAAGTATTTCTCCAACCCTGCCTACCTCGAACTCGTCGAGCGCAAATTCGGCCCGGAGCAACGGCGCAACGTCCAGGCCATGGCCAGCATCCCGCTCCGCCGCAAGTTGCTGGGTGACCCTCCGCCCGAGACCAGCCCCCGCGCCCTGGCAGCGTAATCCGCCCCCATGCGCCCCACCGCGCATTCATCACGTTTCACGTTTCATGTTTCACGCTTCACTCCTCATCGCTGTATGACCTGTGTAACGCCCGCAACGCCTCCGCCCGATGTCTGACCTGAGCGTCATCATCACCTCGCACAACAAACCCCGCTTCGCCAAAGAAGCCATCCAGAGCCTTCTCGACCAGACCCACCGCGACTGGCAGGGCATCCTGGTGGACAGTGGCGTCCTCCTGAGCCAGGGCTTCTTCGATTACCTGCGCGATCCGCGCCTCAAAGTGATCTCTTCCGGCGAGACCCCCGAACTGGCCCGGACCAAGAACATGGCTTCCTGGTGCTTCAATCGCATCATCAACTCAGGTGAGCTTACCGGCGAGCTCATCATGTACTTGAACGACGATGACTTGTTCTACCCGGAAGCGTTCGCCACCTACTGGAGCTTCTACCAGCAGCACAACCGGGAGCCGCAGGCCATGTATGCCTCGCAGGACATCGGCCTGGTGGACCCCAAAGGCAAAACCCAAATCACTGGCCGCCGGGTCGCGGACCGCCCGGGTGGCCGCTTCTGCAACGGCCGCCGGCTCGACTGCCGCGTGGATTACCTCCAGTTTTGCCACACCGCCAAAATCCTGGAGCAATTCCGCCAAACCTACCGCACCACCCAATACCATTCCGAAGACAAGCGCGACGCCCATCATGCCGACGGGATCTTCATGGAGCAGATTGGCGCCCTGACCAAAGTCTATAACATTGACAAGGTCCTGAGCATGAACCGCCGCACTGTCGAGAGCGCCAACCTCGAATACGCCGCCTCACCCGTGGGACGCCTGCTCGTCACCCTCCGCGCCAAGCTCCGCGGGAGCCGCGAACGCCTCTTCTCCCGCCGCCGCTACTGACCCCCTCCCGCCCCCGCCGCCAACCTCTGTCCGCTATTCCGGCACCGCTCGACCCCTGCTCAGTCGGCGCTCACCTTGGGCACTCCGAACCGAAGCAGGCGTCTGACTTCGTCACAGCGGTTCAGCCGCCAACGCAGGAAGCGCAGCATCCACAGATCGCCCCGGCGGCGGGATTGCCGGATGCGGCGGCGTTCGGCTCGAACGTGTTGGCGCAGCCGCCAGCAATCGGCGATCGCATCCCAGTAGGCGCGCTTCACAAAGGACCACCGCCGCATCAGCGCCAGACTGGCCGCCGCTTCGAGGAGCAGCAGGCCCAGTTGCAGGGGCACCAGCAGCAGCAACAGGTGGCGCGCGCTCTTGAGCAGCACCAGCAGATTGTTCCGGTTGGTGTAGAAGCGTTTGCTGTCGCTGGTGCGAAATTCCACGGCGGCGCCGCCCCCGGCGGGATTGACCTGCGCCGCGCCGCGATGGTGGAGCTTCGCCGCGGGAACCCCCAGTGCCCGGCGGCCGGAAATCCAGACGCGCCACGAGAGGTCGTATTCATCCGCGAACATGAAGAACTCGGAATCAAACTGCCCGAGTTCGTGAAACAACTCGCGCTCGATCAGGTAGGCGCATCCCTCCGGCATCAGCACCTCGCGCGTTTCCGATGAGAAGGCCCGCGTGCTGGCCAGGCCGAAGATGTCAAAGCCGAATGCCCCCAGCGATTGGAACGTATCGTCCTCGTAGTTCAGGACCAGCGGCGCGGCGGCGCCCGCGCCCGTGCGCCGAGCCTCCGCCACGAGCCGCTCCAGGCAGGGCGGTTCAAGCCACGTGTCATTGTTCAGGAAGAAAAGGTATTGGCCGCGCGCGCGCGCGGCGGCCCGGTTGTTGCCTTCGCAGTAGCCCAGATTCTGGCCGTGCTGGAGGAAAAGGCCCCGGGGCCAGCGTTCGATTATCTGTTGCGCCAGCCGGTCGGAGCCGTCACTGGAAAGGTTGTCAGCAACGATGACTTCGAGCTGATCGCCGATGGTCTGAGCGCGCAGCGATTCGAGGCAGCGCTCCAACCAACGTGCGCCGTTGTAGTTGAGGACAATGACCGAGACCAGGGGCTCCGCGGGGCTGGAGGGTGAACTGCCCGAACTCATTGCTTTAGAGCATCCGTTCCAGGGTCTGGCAGACGGCATCCACCGTGACCGAGCTCATGCAGCGGTGGAGTTCGGTGGGCGAACCGCGAATGCCGCGTCCGTCATAGCGGTAATAGTCCAGGTTACGGCCGGCGACGGCGGGATTGGGGATCAGGGTAAAGGGATAGCCGTAGGGTTCGATTGGCTTGTTCCAGGTGGGCGTCTCGATGACCACCACCCTGGGGACTTTCATGGCGGCAGCGAGATGCATCAGGTTGGTGTCCACGCTCAAGAACAGGTCGCATTGCTTGAGCAAGGCAGCCGTCTGGCGCAGGCTGGGGGGCTCGGCAATGAGGACCTGGCCGGGACTCGTCTGCGCGCGAATCGTCTGGTGATCCTTCTCTTCCTCCGGTCCGCCGAGGAGCACAATGGCCAGCTCGGGGTGAGACTGGCGCAGCTCTTGGAGGAGCACGAGGTAATTGTCGAGCGGCCAGCGCCGGAGGGGGAGATTCTTGGTGCCGCCGGAGCCGACATGGATGCCGAGGCGCTTGCGCCCGGAGCAGTTGTGCCGCGCCAGGAAGTCGTCGGCCCATTTCAGGTCAGCGGGGGAGAGATAGATTTCGTATTCATGGCGGGGCAGCAGGCGGCGGGCGCCGACCGTCTCCAGCAGGGCGAGGTTGTTCTCAACCGCGTGCCGGGTGTAGTCCTGCTTGAGGGTGCGGTTGACCAGGAATCGGTCCCAAGCACTCGCATTGTCGTATTCGTGGCTGGCGCGGACGCGGGCATTGATGAAGCGCGCGACGGCGCGATAGAGCACGCGGCTTTGGGGGTGGGTGTTGAAGGAGAGATCGTACTTTTGCTGGCGCAACTGCCACAGGAACTTCAAGGAGTCGGCTTTGCCCGCCGCCATGAGGTTCTTTTGGCGAACTGCGTTCACGTGCGGGTTTCCCTCCAGCAGATGCTTCGATCCGGTCCAGAGAACGAAGGCGTCAATCCTGGCTTCGGGATAATTGGCGCGCAGCTCGTGAATGAGCGGTGTGGCGAACAACGTGTCGCCAATGCCGGCCAGGGAGATCACCAGGATGTTCATTGCGCCACCCGGGCTACAATCGCGAAATCTTCTTGAGCAACGCCGTCGTGGACCTGCCCGGCACGAACGGAATAATCACGATCCGTCCGCCCGCCTGTTCAACCGTCCGGCGTTCGTTCTGGTTGAGCGTGTCCAGCGTGTAATCGCCGCCCTTCACATACACATCCGGTTGCGCCGCGGCCAGGAACCGCGTGGCCGTCGGTTCCCCGAAAATGCAGACGCCGTCCACGCTTTTCAGCGCGGCAAGCACCGCCGCGCGGTCGGCTTCCGGGGTGACCGGACGCTCCGGGCCCTTCAATTGGCGCACCGCCTCATCGCCATTGAGGCCGATCAACAGCGCGTCGCCCTGCTGGCGGGCGGTCTCCAGGTAAGTCACGTGGCCGACGTGCAGCAGATCAAAGCAGCCGTTGGTCACTACCAGCCGTTTGCCCCGGGCGCGCAGGGCCGCCCGCCACTCGGGCAGCTTCTCCCAGGGAATGATCTTCTCGCGAAAACTCACGCGCGTATTCTGGGCTAAGCGTTTCCGGCTTGGCAAGTGAGGAGTGGCAACGCATGGATGGCACGTTTCCCACCTGGGGGCGCTTGGGGGGTTCCGACGCGCTGCGGATTACAGATCCGCGATACGGCAGATTGAAAATCTGCGTTACGCGCCGGGTCAAGGGGCTTTCCCAGGCGACGCAGCATCCGTCGTCCCCCCGGCCGGTTTCTCCCCGTAATTGATCGTCATGACCCCACCGAGCAGGTGGAGCACCCGCACGTTAGCCAGGTTCAGCTTGCGCATTTCTGCCGCCACACCGTGCTGGGCCGGGTAGCGCTGCAAGGATTCGAGAATATAAGCATAGGCAGCGGCGCTGCCGCAGAAAACCCGGCCCAGACAGGGCACGAACAGTCTCAGATAAGTAAAATAGAGCCCGCGCCAAAGCGGATTATCCGGCTTGCCGAAATCCAGCACCACCACCCGGCCGCCGGCTTTGGCGACGCGCTGCATTTCGCGCAGCCCCGCTTCCCAGTTCGCCAGGTTGCGCAAGCCGTATCCCACCGTCACGATGTCAAAGGAGTTTTCAGGAAACGGAATGCGCTGCGCATCGCCGCGGACGTAGTGGGGAGTGGGTGAGGGGAGGGGCGTGATGGGTGAAACGTGAAACGTGAAACGTGATGCGTGTCGCGTGTCGCGTGATGAAGGATGCGGATGTCCGTCTTCTGCCGCTTGCCTCTCGGATTTCGAGCATCGGATTGCCTTTGGGCTTCGGATTGCGGCCTTCCTCCTCTCCGCCACTTCCAGCATCCGCTCGCTGAAGTCCAGGCCGGTCACTTGGGCGCCGTGTCGGGCCAACGCCAGCGCGAGGTCGCCTGTGCCGCAGCAGAGGTCCAGCGCGCGTTGCCTGGGCTGCGGGCAGGCCAGTTGGATGACGCGCCGTTTCCAATACCGGTGCAGGCCAAAACTTTGGAGATCATTGATCAGGTCGTAGCGCGGGGCGATTCGGGAGAACAGGTTGTGCACCTTCGCCGCCCGCTGGTCGCCCGGATCGAAAAATGTGTTCGCCATGAATCAGGCAAACATGCGCCGCAAATACTCAATGCTCTTCGCGGCAATCTCCTCGGCGCCTTCCTCGAACTTGAACACCTCCACCGACACAAAACCGTCGTAGCCGACCTCCTGCAATGCGGCAGCGATGGGTTTGAAGTCCACCTCGCCGAAGCCGGGCCCTTTTAGATTCCGGTCGTTCGCGTGAAAGTGGGCGAAGTGCGGCCACGATTCGCGGATGATGGCCGGGATGGGCTTTGACTCCGAGCACATCGCCTTCACGTCGAGGATGATCTTGAAATGCGGCGAGCACAGTTGCTGAACGAACTGGAGGGCCTCGGCAGCGGTGTTGATGAAATTCGTTTCCGCCGGCGCCAGCGGCTCCAAGCAAATGATGACCTCGCGCAGCTCTGCCTGCGCGACCGCCTGGCGGAATGTCGCCGCCGCCCAATCCCAGGCTTGCGCGCGGGAAACGCCCGGCAACACATTGCGCTGCTTCGGCGAACCGACGACCATCACCTTACCGCCGAGGTCGTCGCAGAAATCCACAAGGTCGCAGAAGTATTTCGCCGTGCGCTCGCGCAGGGAAGCGTCCGGGTGGTTGATGTAGAGACCCTCGGGCTTCACCAGCACCCAATGAATCCCCGCGATTACGATCCGGTTGCGCGCTGCCGCCTCGCGGATCCGCCGCCGCTCGCCGGCGGAAATGTCCGTCACCGAATTCGCGAGGGTGAAAGGAGCGATTTCCACGCCAGCATAGCCAAGCCGGGCGGCACAGGCGAAAGTGTCTTCCAGCTTCCAGCCTTGAAAGATTTCGTTGCAGATGGCGAATCTCATTCGGGTTAGGTTCGGGATTCTGGCCCCGCAGTTCAAGGCCGAATGAGGGAGAAACGGTTCAGCGGCTTCCTCCACCCGGGTCGTGATAGGGCTGACCGTTCCGGTAGAGCTCCAGCAGTTTGCGGTTTTTCTCGGCGACCTCCTTCTGCCCGGCGCTCTGCGCCAGGCCGCGCGCCTTTTCCGCCGCTTGGACGGCTTCCGCGAATCTCCCCGCTTCGGCGTAGGCGGCGGCGAGCGTGCCCAGCAAGACCGGTTCGCCTTGCTGGGTCAGGTTGCAGGCGCGTTCTCCCAGCCGGACCGCTTCTGCGCCGTTGCGGACATCGTCCATCGGGCTGGTCGCCAAAATCCACGCCAGGTTGTTCAGGGCCTCGACGTGGTCAGGCTGAAGCTGCAGCACCTGGCGGTACTGGTCGGCGGCCTCTCGCGCCTTGCCTTGGATCCCCAGGGTCAGGGCATACGTGTATCGCAGCTTGGGATCGTCCGGCTTGGCCTGGATCGCCCGTTGATACTGTTCGGCGGCTTCGTCGAGCTGGCCGGTGGAGGCCAGGGTGAGCGCCAGCAAACTCAGCGCTGCGGGCCATTTCGGCTTAAACTCCAGCGCCAGGCGCAGGTGAATGATCGCGTTGGTCAGGTCGCCGATCTCCGCGGACACAACCGCCAGCGAATGATGCAGGTTCGGGTTGAAGGGGTTAACGCGTAACCCCTGTTCACAGGCTTCCTGGACTTCCTGCTGGCGGCCGGCCCGCGCCAGGCAGGCGGCGAGCTGTTCGTAGGCGGTGGGATGGTCTGGGGCTCGGGTGAGGGCCTGCCTGAGGTGTGTCACAGCCTCGTCATAGCGACCATCACGTCCCAGCATGGCCGCAGCCTGGGTGTGAGCTTCGGTTGCCTCCGGATGCTGCTGCAATGCCAGGGTGGTTTGCTGCCAGGCTTCTTCGTGCCGTCCGAGGTGATTCAGGGCCTCGGCCAAGCCCACACGCGCCGGCAGAGAATTTGTGTCCAGCCGCAGCGCCCAGGCAAACTCCTCTGCGGCTTCGGCCTGTCGTCCATCGTCGGCCAGGTTGACACCCCGGGCCGTGTAGGTGAGGGGGTCCCCCCACCGGATCCAGAACGCGGCATACGCCGTCATGGCCCAAGCCAGAAGTCCAATGCCGAGCAGCGGCCGCAGGATCCGGCTCCGCTGCCATAGGCAGTCCCATCCGTTGACCGCCAGTACGCAAGCCGGCAGCAAGGCTGGCAAGGCATAAAAGGCTTTGACTTGCGCGTAAGAAGCCACCCGCAGGGTCATCAGCGCGATGCCCGCACCGAAGCCGAAAACCAGGCCAAGGATCAGAAACTTTTCGGCGGTCGGCTGGCGGAGAAAGCGCCAGAGAAAAACCAAGCCACCCGTGATCAGCAGCACCGTCCCCAGCCAGCCCAGCAGATAGCCAGCATTCATCAAGTCGTAGTGCCATTGCGGACGACAACTCATCACGGCCGCTCCGCTGCATAGACCGTCCCCCCACAATGTGGAATACACGCCGTCGGCAAAGCTCGTGATGCTGCTGAAGAGCGGGCAGACCAGGGAATCGCCAAATCGGCAATACCACTGGCCGGTGTGGTAGCCGGGGTCCTGCCACCACGCAAATGGAAGCGAGGGGTCCCAGTTGCCGATCAGGGGAGTGCCAAAACGGTGCCACACCCGGGCAAAATGCCAGCCGCAAACCGCCAGCAGGCTGACCAGCACGAGGCTCACCGAAGTCACCGCCTTGCCCGCCGGATTGGTGCCGGCGCGTCGCCAAGCCAGCGCCCCCAGCACAAACGGAACCGCCAGCACCACCGAGAATTTGGTGAGCAGCGCCAGCCCCAAACAAACCCCCACGGCGATCGCCAAACCTTCAGCGCGTGTTCCCGCCCGCAGCAGCCGCAAGGAAAAATACAGCGCGGCGGTGACGAACAAGGCCGCCAGGCTCTCGTTGGTGATGTGGTGGGAGAGACAAAGGTTCATTGGCAGGAACCCGGCCAGGAGCAGGCCGACGATCTGCTGCCGGGGCTGGTTCGGAAACATCAGGCGCAGGCACTGGAAAAGCAGCACCAGATGCACAATCCCCGTTATCGCCGAAAAAGCCCGCAGCGTGAGCACCGCTGAATCGGCAGTAGCCGGCCACCCGAACGGGCCGATGATGAGAGCCGAGAGCAGATAGAACAGCGGCGGCTGGTACATTTGCCAGCCAGCGTCGGCCAGTGGCAGCGCCTTCTTCTGCAGGAGGTAGTCAATGTACTGCTGGTGACCGTCCCGATCGAACCCAAAGAGTGGCGCCAGTTGCGGCAGATTGTTGCTGAATAACGCAATCCACGCGATGACGATCACTCCCAGCAGGGCCGCGGGCACAAGGGCCAGGCGGTTGCCTCTCGCAGCTCCGGCGGCCCTTTCGGGGCGCAGGATTCGGTGGCACGCGCCAATCGCCGCGGTGGAGATTAGCAGGATCAGCAGCAGCGTCGGCCACGTCCGGCGCAACGAGCCAGTCATCAGCTCGCGCCCAAAGAGCTGATTGCCGGGTCGGATGGTCGGCGGCGCAGAAGCCAGTGCCGCCGGTTGCCAGGCCGCCCCAACAAGCGAGACCTGCCAGCTCGGGTCGCTGTTGAGAGCCTGCGCGTCGCCTTCGAGCGAAAGCCAGAGCGCCGGTGGACCCAGCGAATTGGAAACCGTCACGGAGATTTCGTTTTCGCCGGCGTGGAGGAATTGGACCGCTTCAATCGTGTGTGGGCTTTTCCAATCCTGCTCGCGCAGGGGAAGATCGCCCAGCAGTTGTCCATTGATGTGGACGGCCCCTTGCTTGAAAGCTCGCACCGAGAGGCTGGCGGTCGCGGGCGCCGCCGGCAGCGTGAATGTGCGGCGAAACACCGCCCAAAGCGGCTTTGCCAGATGCGGCGTCGTGTCCGGCGGCTTCGGATAGACGATCCATTCGGCCGGACCGGCTTTGGAGAGAAAAGGGATGTGGCTGTCGCAGCGGCATAGCCACCACAGCCAACCGCTGCCGAGCAGAACGGCGCCGGCGATCAGCCCGGCAATGGGGCGATTCAACGAATTACTCCCTTTCATGGTAAGCCTGGCCGGCGCGGTAGAGTTCCAGGAGTTCCTGGTTTCTTTGAGCGATTCCCTTCTGGCCGGCGCCGAGCGCGAGTCCGCGCGCCTTCTCGGCGAAACTCACCGCTTCCGGGAAGCGCCCGGCCTCCGCATAAGCCGCCGCCAGGGTTCCGACCAGGAGCGACTCCTTATAGTCGGTGAGTTTACAGGCCCGCTCCGCCAAGACCACCGCTTCCGCGCCATTGCGCAAAGTGCCATCCGGATTGGCCGCGAGAATCCAAGCTAGGTTGTTCAGCGTCTCCGGCCAGTCGGGCTGCGCGTTGAGCGCCAGGCGAAAACGTTCGATGGCCGCCCGGGTCTCCTTCCGCTCCTGGTGAATGAGCGCAAGGTGGTAGTTGGCGAGCGCATTGGTGGTTTGCAGCCGCGCAGCCTCGCGAAATTGGGCGACGGCCTCGTCCGTGCGGTTTCTGCCCAAGAGCGCGACGCCCAGGATCGTGCGCGTGTCGGCATCTTCCGGCCGGATTTTCAGGGCCAACACCAACTGGGCGATGGCCTCGTCGGCTTTGCCTTGGGCAACGAGGATGTTGCCCAGGAAACGGCGCGGGGTAAAAAGCTTCGGGTTCAACGCCAGGATGCGGCGATAATAATCGGCCGCCTCGTCCAGTTTGCCCTGGCTATGGAGGGCGGTCGCCAGGCAGAACATGGCCGGCAGATGCATTGGGGCCAGACGCAACGCTTCGCGGCACTGAGCCTCAGCCTCGGCAAATCTCCCCTGTTTGACCAGCACATTGCCCAGCCCGGCGCGCGGGTCGGCATACGTGAGGTCGGCCGCCGCCGCATGGTAGTGGGCGATGGCTTCGTCGTATTTCTCCTGCCCCGCACAGATGTTCCCCAGGGTGTTGTGCGCCTCCGAATAATCCGGCGAGATCGCCAGCGCCTTCTGGCACTGCTCGATGGCTTCCGTCCATTTGCGTTGTTCGGCCAGCTCGTTGCCAATGACCGCGTAAGCCACGAAGTTCCTCGAAGTCACTGCAGCCGCGTGTTGGAACAGTGTCCCGGTGTCGCGCCAGTAGGAGAGTTGCCGCGCCGTGACAATCCCGCACCCGGCCAGCACCAGCGCGGAAGCCACCGCAGAGATGAAACGAGGCCGTTTCAGGCGGCCGACCGCCTCCGCCGCGCCCCAGGCAAAAAGAAAGAACAAACCGACATGGGGCAAATAGGTGTAGCGATCCGCCAGGGATTGTTTCCCCACCTGGACCAGCCCGATCACGGGCACCAGCATGCCCACAAACCACAGCCAGCCAACCAGCAGATACGGCCTCTGCTTCCGCGCGAGCAGGACGGCGGCCGTCGCAATCAGGAGCAGCAGCGCCGCGCCCGCTACCTGCCAGGAGTCGAGATCGAAGCGGGCGTAGGGATAGAAGACGGCCAGTTTGGCCGGCAAGATCGTCTTGCCCAGGTACCGCGCGTAGGCCACCAGCGCATTGGCCAGGCGTAGTTCCATGGGCTGCTTTTGCAGCGGCGTCATGGCGCCAGCGGCCTGCTGCACCAGGAAAGTCACCGCACACGAGAGCGCCGAGAGCGCGAAGAAGGGGAGCTTCTCGATCAACAAGGAAAACAGAGTCTTGGGTCTTGAGTCTTCAGCCTTGAGTCCCACCCGGCGCAGTGGCCAGTAGTCGAGCAGCAACAAGACAAAAGGCAGGGTTACCAGCATCGGCTTGCTCATGAGGCCGAGCGCGAAGAAACATAGCGAGAGGACGTAGAAGCGGGGAGTTTGGCGCGTGGAGGGTGGAGCGTGCAGCGTGTTAGCGGCTGCCGGCCGCTTATTTCTGCATTCTGCATTCTGCATTCTGCATTCTGCAAAGCGCGCATAAGACCAGAGCGTCAGCATGAAGAAGAATGCGCTTAGCACGTCCTTGCGCTCCGACACCCACGCCACCGACTCCACATGCAGCGGGTGCAAGGCGAACAAGGCCGCCACAAACAGGCACCGCCAGAACGTGCCTCCATTCTCCATCCGGCATTCTTCCTTCTGCCTTGCTTGTCCCGCGCCGGTCAGGCGCTTGAGCAGCCCGAAAAGCAGCAGGCTGTTAATGATGTGAAAGAGCAGATTGGTCATGTGGTGCCCCGCGGGTTTCAGGCCGTAAATCTGGCAGTCCAGCATGTGCGACAGCCACGTCAGCGGATGCCAGTTGCTGGCGTATAAACTGGTGAACGCCCACCTCACGCTCTCCGTCGCAAGCCCGGCTTGGACACGCGGGTTGCCGCTGACGTAGTCGGGGTCGTCAAAGTTAATGAAGCCCAGCCGCGCGACGGGCCAATATACAGCGGCGGTCACGAGCGCAAGCAGAAGGCACAGCAGAACGGTCTGCTTCCCGCCACCACTTTTCTCGCCGGTTGTCCCGGCTGAAGACCGACAGGAATCGGGGCGCTTCTGTGCTTCACTAGCTGAATTGGGCTGGGCCATGCGCATCAGGGAGTGTCGCGAACGGGCTGACCGGAGCGATAAAGCTCCAGCAGCGCACGGTTCCTGGCGGCTAGTTCCATTTGATTGGCTTGTTCGGCCAGCGTCTCGGCCTTTTCCGCTGTGGCCACGGCCTCGGCGAAACACCCCGCCTCAGCGTAGGCTGCAGCCAGCGTCCCCACCATGACCGGCTGCTGGTATTGGGTCAGCTTGCATGCCTGTTCGGCCAAGTCAACCGCTTCCCGACCATTGCGCACCTGCGAATCGGGATTGGCCGCCAGCAGCCAAGCCAGGTTGTTGAGCGCCTCGGGGAGATCCGGTGCGAGCTTCAGCGCCTCCCGATAATGCCAGACCG
>Ga0182021_10003215_pt1 | contig 19189 bp, 13 predicted proteins | sample 612E3MmetaG_FD_120493 | JGI IMG/M metagenome (GOLD analysis project Ga0182021, IMG submission 120493) | Permafrost microbial communities from Stordalen Mire, Sweden - 612E3M metaG (Illumina Assembly) | ecosystem: Environmental > Terrestrial > Soil > Wetlands > Permafrost | place: Sweden... | reverse complement strand
GCGCGTGCTCGGCTCGCTGCTGGAAAAAGAGATTACCACGCCGGATTACTACCCGCTCTCCTTGAACGCGCTGGTGAACGCCTGCAACCAGAAATCCAACCGCGATCCCGTGGTTTCCTATGACGAGGATATTGTGGAGACCGCGCTCGAGGCGTTGCGCGCGAAAGGCCTGGCGGTGCGGTCGACGGGCGGAGACAGCCGCGTGCCCAAGCACGGCCAGCGCTTCACCGAGAAGTTCAACCTGGGAAGGCGCGAGGCGGCGGTGCTGTGCGTGCTCATGCTGCGCGGTCCGCAGACCGTGGGCGAATTGCGCGGCCGCACCGAGCGGCTCTACCAGTTCGAAGACCTCGAAGGAGTGGAGAGCACTCTGAACCGGCTGGTGGAAATGGAGTACGTGAAGAAGTTCCCCCGGCAGACCGGCTACAAGGAACAGCGCTGGGCGCAGTTACTGGCCGGAGATGTGGAGGCAGCGGAGGAGGCGGCGCCGCTGGCGGAACGGGGGCCATCGGACCGAGAACGCATCGCGGCCCTGGAGCAAGAGGTGGCCGATTTGAAGCGGGCCTTCGAGGAGTTCCGCCGGAGTTTCGAGTAAGCGAGCCTGTACTACTATCCATCACATTCTTCGCGCGCCGCGACGAATTGTGGGGCAGATTGTCAATCTGCGGCGGATTGGCAATCCGCCTGCCCCCTTGGACGCGCCCGCCGCGCCCTCGGAGAATTGCCACCACTCGTTGCGGCTCTGCCGCTATGCGGGGCAGATTGTCAATCTGCGCGCCGGTTGTTTACCGGCGCAACCGGCGGGTTGCCAGCCCGCCGCAGGATGCCATCCTGCCCCACGAATGAGCGACTTGTCACCGTAGGGTGCTATTTCTTGAGCTATGAGCAGTTTCGCTGTCGTCATCCACCAGGAACCAACGGGCGGCTTCTGGGGCGAGGTCCCGGCCTTGCCTGGGTGCTACTCACAACGTGAAACCGTCGGGGATCTCCTCGCCAACCTCCGCGAAGCCATCGCCGGAACGTTGGAGGTCATGAAAGAGGAAGGCACAAAGCCTGAGTCGATTCAATAGCCGACTACTTCAACCCCGCCAGCGCCGTCCTCGCACCCAGCAGATCCGGGCTGGTTTCAATGGCCTGGGACAGCTCCGTCTTCGCCTTGGCTGCGTCGCCGAGGCCCAGATAGCCGAGGCCCATGGAGTAATGCGCGTTGGCTGTGCGGACGCGCGGCGACTGTGCCCCGCCCCGCCCGCCTCGGCCACCACGGCCGCCTTCCGCGCTATCGTCCCGCGTGAGCGAACGTTGGCCGGAATCCACCAGGCTCTGGAACATCGCCTTGGCCTTGTCGGCCTGGCCGAGCTTCTGAAGGCACAGCGCCTGGTAGTAGGATTGAGCGCCGCCTGCCGCCATCCCTCCACCGCCGCGCCGTCCCCCGGATGGCGCCGGGGCGATGGCCTTGTTCCAGGACTCGGTAGCTTTGGCACGGTCGCCCATGCCTTCGTAGGCCAGCCCGGTCAGGTAACCAACCTCGGCGGTGCGTCCGCCGAATTCGCCGAATCCGCGCGCCGGCAGGTTGTCGGGCACGGTGACCGCCTTCTCGAAATCGGCGATCGCTTCCTTATACTTCTTGGCGGCGATGTTCTGCTGGCCGCGCAGGATGTGGGCGCTGGCCCACTGGTCGCCAACGTTTAGGTTGGTGCCTTCGGCCTGCGCGAACTTGCGGCCCGTCATCATCTGGATGGCGTCGTCGTACTTGCCCGCGGCCACCTTGAGCGCCACGGCGCGGTTCTGAGCGTCGTCGCGCTTCGCCACCACGTCCTGATTCTTCTCGAACAGCGGAATGCGCTTCTCAATGGGAGTGCCCACCTGCTCGTAGAGTTCATCCAGCTCGGCGAAATGCAGGGCGTACTTGCGGTCGAGCGACACCGCTTTCTCCAGCTCCGCGATGGCCCGGTTGATATCCGGCGTGGGCTTCTGGTGGGCATAGGCCGTGGCCAGGTTGCGATGGACGATGGAGAATGAGGGGTTGACCGCGGCGGAGTCCTCCCAGAGCTTGGTGGCCTCCTCCGGCTGCCAGTCGTACAACAGATTGCCCAGGTAATAGGACGCGCGAGCGTCGCGCGGGTTGGCCTTCATGGCGGCCCGCAACACGTCGATGACTTCGGCCTGGAACGGGAACACGTAGTCCGGGGGCATGCTCAGGGCCAGCTTGTAATACTCGGCGGCCTTGGGCGCCTGGCCCAGTTTCTCCGCGAAGTAGCCCAGATAGTAGTAGGCCATGGGGTGAACCTTGGTCTTGTCGGGGACCGCCGCCACCATCTGCGACAGCACGTCCGTGCCGTCCTTCCACAAGCCCGCGTCGAGGTACTCGGCGGCGGTCTCCTGGAACGTTTGCGGATGATCGATCATGGTGGAGGTGAGCGTCTTCAAGCTCGCCGGGTCCTTCGAGGCCAGCCAGCGCTCCGCCATGCACCGCACGTCCAGCGGGTCGATCTTGTGGCAGGCCGTGGTCAGCAACTGGAGACCCTCTTTGGCGCGTCCGGAGTGCCGCAATATCGCGGCCTTCAGGTTCTGCGCGCGGATGTTCAGCGCGTTGGAGTCGATCGAGCGGTCGACCAGATCGAGGGCGGCCGTCATGTCGCCGCGCGAAGCCGCGATCTCGGCCAGCGAGTAGTAGCCGGAAGCCTTCCACGCCTGGCTCCACGTCGCCTTAAAGAAGTAGGTGAAGGCTTCGTCGGTCTTGCCCTCGGCCTTCAGCGTGGCCCCCAGGTAGTAGATGGCCTCGGCGTCCTTGGGCGTTGTGAACTGGTCGGTAAGCCGCGCGATGGCGGTGCGCAGATACTTCTCGGCTTCCGCGTACTTCGCCTTGCTGTAGGCGGTAATGCCCATGACGGTGTTCACACGGGAATCGCCCGCGTCGCGGCGCAGCGCTTCTTCCCAATAGGCCATGGGGTCCTTTTCCGGATCGTGGAACTGCTGCGCGCGGAGACCGATGAGATACAGCTCCTCGTTGGTCTTTACATCCGCCGGCGGGGGTGGGTTGGTCACTCCCTTGGGCCTCTCTTCGGGCGTCAGCCGGACCGGCGAATAGGAAACCAGTTCCTTGTTGCCGTCCGAAAGGGAAGCCACCAGATCGTGCTCGTCGATACCAGCCGGGACGGCCACCTGCTTGCTATAAGGCTTGCCGGGGTCGATGGCCACGGTCTCTTGCAGCAGAATCTTCTGTCCCGCCTTGAGCATCACTTTCGCCGCCGCATGGGCCGCCGTGGTATTGAAGCCCAGCTTGGCGGTGCCGTTGGCCACGTCCAGGTTTACAGCCGCGTCGATGTTGGCCTTCTTCACGCCATCGATGTCCCGGAACGGGTACCATTTCATGGAGAACGAGCGGCCCTCGTAAGGCTGCAGCCAGCTATAGTCGGGCTGATTGTCGGAATAGGCACCCACCATCAGCTCGATGTAGGGGCCGTCCGCGTCGGTCAGGTTGGCGTCCCAATTGCGCGCGCCCGCATTCGTGCCCCACTCGAAAAACTTCTTGCCCGGCACCACGTTGTGGTCGGCGATGCTCATGGTTCCCGCGTGCTTGCCGTGGTCGTAGCCGGCGAAGAAATCGTCCTGATAGTTCCAGGCGAAAATCGACGTCCCCCCCTCGTGGTTCTTCCACCAACTGACGTCGGTGCCGTCGTCGCTGATGGGCCACTTGTCGAACGCGCGTTTGAAGTGGCCGGTGCTCAGTTGCGTGCTGGGCGGGAAGATCACCTGGTACTGGTCGTTCACGTGGACCGCCACGTTGGCGAAGCACAACATGGTGTTCACTTCGGGAGTGCGGTTCAGGATTCGCAGCGACGCTTCCAGGTACGATTTGCCGGGCCGGATGGTGTAGCCCACCGCCCAGCGCATGCGTTGGCGCACTTCGAGTTCGCCCACCCACACGGTCTTGCTGCCGTCGGCGTTCTCTTCGATCTTGTACTGCACCGGAAGGAAGGTCGAGGCGCGATGGTGGTGATTGATGTTCCACTCGATCCCGCCCGAGATCCACGCGCCGATGATGCTGATGAGCGTGGGTTTGATGACGTGCTGGCGGTAGATGAAATTGTAGCCGTTGGTCTTGTCGATACCTTCAAAGAGGCGCCCGCCGATCTCCGGGAGGATGCCGATCTTCAGGTACTCGTTCTCGAGGTACACAACCTTGTAGGTCTTATCGGCCTTTTTCCCGGTGAGATTGTCGTACATCGGGTAGGGATAGACCGGCGCTTGGGCCCCCTGCGATTGCCGCCCGAAGTAGAACATCGGGTTGGGCTCGGGATCCCCGGCCACGTAGGTGGGGATGACCATGGTGGTCTCCCAGACCTTCACTGCCGGGACATCGGCGGCAGCAAGTGGAGTGGACAGCGCCAGGAATACCGTGAAAGCCGCGACCAGCGCGGACAGACGAATTTGGCTACGCATCATAAATCTTGACCTCCAACCAGACTTCGGCCGCTTACTGCACCTTAGCTTTCTGCTTGAACGGCGCGGCCTTGCCCGAATGCACGGCCAGCAGCCGCTTGTGGGCGGCGATCACGCCTTGAATGAAACCGTCCGCCGCGCGGTCGGTGACATCCACGAACCCGAAGCTGTAGTTCTCACCGTCCATACGCCCCACAATGGACTCGTCCAGCCAGGCGAACCAGTGCGCTCCCACGAACGAAGGCATGGACGCCACCTGCTCCACATAATAGCGATACGCGATGCCGCGTTCCTTCTCGTTGGCCACCTGCATCAGGGCCGGCGCCTGCCCCATGGTCGGAGTTCCGAAGTGAAACTCCCCGATCAGCAGCGGCTTGCCCGTGAGCTTGTAGAGCTTGGCGATCCATTCGCGGTCGGGCATGTATTCGTAGATGTTGTGGCTGTACACGTCGAAAAGACGTCCCAACTTCATGACATCGTCGGGAGGCAGCGCCCCAAACCGGATTCCCAGGTTCAGGTGATTGGGATCGGCCTTGCGGGCGGCCTGGTTGGTGACTGTCAGTTGGTGCTCGAACGCGGCCAGCGCGAATTCCTTGCGCCGCGCCGGGGTGTCGCCGCCGGCCAGAAAGGCCTTCAGCTTGCGCTGGGTCTCGGTCTCTTTGCCCTTCAGGATCATATCGGCCAGTTCCGACTCCCGGCCCGGCCACGCCGGCTCATTGCCGATGAAGTATCCCAGCACATAGGCATCGTCCTTCATGGGAGTCAACTGCGACACGGCCGAGGATTCCGCGGCTCGCGCAAACTCCTCCGAATAGACATCCGGCATGCCCATGTACACGGGCGCGGTCTGCGGGGCGCGCAACATGGCGGCATAGGGCGCCGGCTTGTCCTTTGAAAGCCCGCTCCGGGCCGTGTTCAAACCCCAGCCTTCCATGCGGCGGAGGGTCATGTCGTTGGCCTTGGTGTCCCAACCGGCGCCATATCGCCGCGCCAGATTCCATCCGTAGAAGTCTCCCACCCCCGGGCGCCGCCCCGATGCTCCCGCCGGAACGTCGGCCGGAGGCTGGCCGGCGAAGTATTTCTCGCGCCCGCTGACGCGCGTGCTGCCGCCGGTGCTCCCAATGCCATTGACTCCCATGGAGAGGAACAGGTGCCCGTCGGGATCGACGAACCACCACTTTCCATTGATCTGCTCGACGCGGAAGAAGCCCGTGCCCTTCGCCTTGGTGCTGGCGAAACCGCCGTACTTGCAGTACCCGAACGCGCCCGAGCTCAGGGACTTGTCCTCACGGTCCCAATCGCTTTTCAGTTGCTCCAGGCTCTTGGCCTTCCCCGGATACTCCGCCGGAATCCACTGGCCGAATTCATCCACCACCGGCAGTTTGTCGATCACCTCGGAACCGGGATCGTCGTTGGAAAGGTGCACGTTGCGCATGTCCAGCGTGGGGTTGCCGACCGGCGCCACCATGGCCACCGCCAGCGACTGCACTTTGTCGATGCTGCCGAAAGGTCCCACCACCGCCATCCAGAAGGGGTTGCGCGACTTGTTGAAAACCGCCGCCAGATCCTGGCCTTCCTGGCTTTGGCTCTTGAAGTAGTCGAGCGGCACGGCCGCGCGAATCCAAACTCCTCCGCCAAACTGGTGGAAGCGCAAGGCGCGCATGCCGTCCGCCGTGTAGAGCCGCAGCAGGAAGCGCTGCGCCGTGGACACCTTCACTTCCATCACCAGAAACTTGAAGGAGGACCAGTCGGAGGGCAGATCCGGGTTGAGTTCCTTGATCGCCCATTTGTGCTCGGAAACCGGCCACTCGTGCATCAGCGTGGGAACGTATTCAGTGGCGAATTTCTCCCGCGTCTTCGCGTGGGAATCAAACACAACGTGCTTGACGTCGGCGCCGGCCAGCCCGGCTGCGGTCAGGAGGACCAGGAATGCGGAACAGCGAATGGGATTCATGGATCGTAATCACCTCTGATATTGTAAGCGATTTCTTCCCGCGGGGAGACCTCACTCGAACCAGCGCATCCCGGTAGGCACATCCACCGAGTGCGCCCCGTCGAAAAGCGTGAGCCGCACAGGGCCTGCGGTGCGCCGGAACACGATCTTCTGCCTCCGCCCCGCTTCCTCTTCTACTTCGCCCGCCAGATGCTCCGGCACGCGGCCCTCTCGGGTCATGAACTCAATGTCTTCCGCCGACAGCGCCTTCCCCGCGTATCCATTGGCGCTGGCCAGCGCGTTGAACGCCAGCAGCGACTGGCTCAACGGCACGGCCGCTCCCGCGTGCCCGTCCCTGATACCGCTGTCAATGGCGATCCGGATCCCCTTGGCGCTCGAAAGGAAAGGGAGCGACGAGCGTTGCCTGTACTGCGCATCTGTCTCGGGAGTTCCCGGCGGGCCGCCGCAGCACTTTTCCATCATCGGGAAGTACTGGCTGCCAGTCGCTTTGGAGAACCGGTACCAGGCAGCCAGATCGGCGATGGGCACCCATACCGACACGGCCGCCCACACGCGCGGCGCCCGTTCGGCCATCACCAGCGCCATGTGCCCGCCCCCCGAGCTCCCCAGCAGGTAGACGCGCTTCTCGTCCACGCGCGCCTGCTGCTTCGCGTAGTTGACGCTGTCCAGCACGTCTTCGACCGCGAGATCGGAAGCGCATGCCTCCGGGTGGTCGTTCACTCCGCGGAAATCCGGCGACAGAAACGCCCAGCCTCGCCGCTGGCACTCTCCCACGGCTTCAGCCACGCCCCCGGTGGTCTTGTAGTCGTTTGACCAACTGTGCAGGAACACCAGGAGCGGAACACGCGAACCCTTGTCCGCGGCGGCCGCCCCCGGAGGAACATACAGCAGAGCCGGCTGTTGGGCCCCGTCCTTGGAGCTCTTGATCCGAACCTCGGCGGCAGGCCCCGCCGGCGAGGGCTGGGCCCTCAGCCCCAGCCCAGCCGGGAAAACGGCGGCAAGAAAGAGCCCTACACAAACCCCCGGCGCCGGTTGCCATGAGTGCCCGCGCCACGTCATGGGTCTCTCCATCGTCCGCCTACGCGCTGGTCACCTTCAGCGCGATCACATGGTCGCAAGGCTTGGCCGCCGGCATCTGCACCTTCAGGCCGTCCGCCCCCTGCGTCCATTGCAGCTTGCCCTTGAAACCGAGCATCGCTACGTTGACCACCTTCATACCGGCGGCGTTGCTCCCCAGGGGCTTGATGACCGCTTCCTTCTCCGGCCAGCCCATCACGAACGCATACACCACCTTGCCCTTGCTGGTGAAGCGCACGTCTTCGGCCGTCAGATCCTTGCGGTTATTCTCGTTGAACCGCTGGCCGGGCACGGCGGCGGTCGCCGTACCAGGGCCTTCGCCGAAGATCTTCCACGGACGCGTGCCATAAATGCCTTCGCTGTTGACCGCCATCCACCTGGTGATCTCGTCCAGCATCTTCACCTCATAGGAATCCAGCGCGCCGTTGTTGGGCAGCGGGAAGTTCAACAACAGGTTGCCGTTGCGGCTGACGATATCGACCAACATGTCGATCACCCTCTTCGGCGACTTGTACTTGCCTTCCTCGAGATAGGTCTTGTCGTAGTGGAAGGTGCCCAGACACGTGTCGGTCTGCCACGGGTTGGGGGAGATCCCTTCCGCCACGCCCCGCTCGATGTCCATCACACAGGTGCCCTCCACACAATCCTTCCGCCCCTTGCTGGTGTAAATGGACTCGACCTTGCCCTTGTTCCGCTTGGCGCTTGCGTTATACAGGTGCGCCACCAGATTGAGGCCGTAATCCTCGAACATGATCCCCCCGTCGGTGTAGAGCATGTCGGGCTCATACTGGTCCAGCAGGTCCTTCATCCGTTTGTAGTAGAGCTGCTTCCAGGAATCCGGCGACACCAAAGACATGCCCAGCGGGGTCTGTTTGGAGTAGTCGTAGTCCTTGGGAAGGGCGTGGTACAGGTCCGCGTACTGCGGGTCCGTGCCGTCGTAGGGCACCCCGGCTAAGGGGCCGGTCTTGTCGCTCATGTGTGCCCCCGCCATCCAGTTGTAGCTGAAGCCCAGGTGCTCGCTTACCGCGAACTTCATCCCCTGCTTGAGGGCGGCCTTCCGGAACAGACCCACGATGTCCTTCTTCGGTCCCGACGCCACCGCGTTCCACCGCGGCTGATACTTCGAGTTCCACAGGTCGAAGTTGTCGTGGTGCACACCCATGCTGCAAAAGTACTTGGCCCCCGCCTTCTTGTACAGCTGCATCAGGTGGTCCGCGTCGAATTTGTCGGCCTTCCAGGTGGCGATGATGTCCTTGAAGCCGAACTTCGACGGGTGGCCGTACGTCTTGACGTGGTACTCGTACTGCCGCTCGCCCTGGAAATACATCCGGCGCGCGTACCAATCGCCGTATTCGGCGGCCGATTGCGGCCCCCAGTGGGCCCAGATCCCGAACTTGGCATCGCGGAACCAATCGGGCACACGGTATGCCTTCAGCGATTCCCGGGTCGGCTGGAAGGGTCCCTTCTCGATTCCAAAATCAAACGCGCCGGTTTGAGCCGCAAATAGCCGGTTCAACCTGGTGGAGGAAATGGCACCTCCCAGAACTCCCATGGCGCTGCGTCGGCTGATCGTCATCGTGTCACTCCTACTATGCGCTGGTAATCTTGAGCGCGATTGCATGATCGCACGGCTTGGCCGCCGGCATCTGCACCTTCAGGCCGTCGGCCCCCTGCGTCCACTGGATCTTACCCTTGAATCCGAGCATTGCCACGTTGGCCACCTTCATGCCGGCGTTGTTGGTTCCCAGAGGCTTCATGACCGCTTCCTTCTCCGGCCAGCCCATCACGAACGCATACAACGTGCTGCCCTTCGTGGTGAAGCGCACCTCTTCCGCGCTGAGGTCCTTGCGTCCCTGCTCGTTGAAGCGGGGACCGCCGGCAGCCGGCGCGGGAGCCGTCGCCACTGGCCCGTCTCCGAAGATCTTCCACGGACGCGTGCCATAGATGCCTTCGCTGTTGACCGCCATCCACCTTGTGATTTCGTCCAGAACCTTCAGCTCCGCGGAATCCAGCGCGCCGCTGTTGGGCAGAAGGAAGTTCAACATCAGGTTGCCGTTGCGGCTGACGATATCGACCAGCATATCGATCACCATCTTCGGCGACTTGTACTTGCCTCCCTCGTACACCGTCTTGTCGTAGTGCCAGCTCCCGATACAGGTGTCGGTCTGCCAGGGGTTCTCCGCGATCCCCGACGCCAGGCCCCGCTCGAAGTCCAGCACGCAGGTCCCCTCCGCGCAATCCTGCCGGGTCTTGCTGGTGTAGATGGATTCGACTTTGCCCTTGTTCCGCTTGGCGCTCCCGTTATACAGGTGCGCCACCAGGGTGAGGCCGTACTCGTCGAATGGAATCCCACCATCCGTGTAGAGCAGATCGGGTTGATACTGATCCACCAGGTCCTTAATCCGTTTGTAGTAGAGCTGTTTCCAGGAGTCCGGCGCCACCCGCGACATCGCTCCTGCGCCGCTGGGCGCCAGATTGGAGAGATCGTAATCCTTGGGAAGGGCGTGGTAGAGGTCCGCGTACCGCGGATCGGCGCCGTCGTAGGGCACCCCGGCCAAGGGGCCGGTCTTGTCGCTGGCGTGCGCGGTCGCAAACCAGTTGTAGCTGTTGGACAGGTGCTCGCTCACCGCGAACTTCATCCCCTGCTTGAGGGCGGCCTTCCGGAACAGACCCACGATATCCTTCTTCGGGCCCATCGCCACCGCGTTCCACTTCGGCTGATACTTCGAGTTCCACAAGTCGAAGTTGTCGTGGTGGACCCCCATGCTGCAGAAGTACTTGGCCCCCGCCTTCTTGTAAAGCTGCATCAGGTGGTCCGCGTCGAACTGGTCGGCCTTCCAGGTGGCGATCACGTCCTTGAAACCGACTTTCGACGGGTGGCCGTATGTCTTGACGTGGTAGTTGTACTGCCGCTCGCCCTGGACGTACATGCGGCGGGCGTACCAATCGCCGTATTCGGCGGCCGATTGCGGCCCCCAATGGGCCCAAATCCCGAACTTGGCATCGCGAAACCAATCCGGCACACGGTACGCCTTCAGCGATTCGCGCGTCCCCTGGAAAGGCCCCTTTTCGATGTCGAACGCTGGCGCTTGAGCCGCGGACAACCGGTTCCAGTTGCCGCAGGAAACTGCTCCTCCAAGAACTGCCAGGGCACTTCGCCTGCTAATCGTCATACGTCGCTCCTGTCTTCATTGTGCCGCGCGGCGGACGGCGGCGCCTGAATACCGACAGTGTAGCGCCCGGCTGCGCGATTCCGACTTCCCGCCTGACTACCGCCCGACAATATCCGCTACGGTTAACGGTTAAGTAGTATTGTGCACAAGCCTGTTTTCGTTGTCAACCTGGATATTCCACGGAAGCCGCCTGTGCTCGCTAACTGTAACGTGGGCATTGTGCTACTTGTCGAAAGGGAGCAGGCCACGCCAGCTTCAGTTGACTGGTATCCGTCAGCTTGTACTACTATCCGCCATCTTCTTCGCGCGCCGCGACGAATTTCCGGGTCGCTATATGGGGCAGGATGGTATCCTGCGGCGGATTGTGAATCGGCCTGCCCCCTTGTACGCGCCCGCCGCGACCTCGGAGAATCGCCACCACTCGTTGCGGCTTGCCGCTATGCGGGGCAGATTGGCAATCCGCCTGTCGCCTTTGGAAGCACCCGCCGCGACCTCAAAGAGTAGCCACAACTCGTTGCGGCTATGCTGCTTGGTGGGGCCCCTCAGCCGCTCTTCAGGCGGCCTTTTCGCGCCGTGCGCGAGTTCCCGGAGCTGCGGTCGCCGACTGAAAGCCGGCGGTCGCCAGGATTGGCTGCCCACGTCGCCGGCGCTTCTTGAGCTGTGCGTTCAGGTGACCCAGCGATGCGAATTGGCCCACAAACGCGGCGGAGCGGGCGGGCGCCCGCACTTTGCGGCGCGGGTCGAAATCGCGCCGGCGGAATAGGTCCGAGGCCGAGATGACGGCCGTGCCCATGGGGCGGTACTCATACGTCCCCTGCGCCCAGGCCAGTTCCTCGTCAACCCACAAGTAGAAGCCCATCGGCCTCATGTTACAACAGGTCGCACCACCGGCCGAAGACGACGCTCGACAGGGCCACCAGGCGCGCGGCGTTTCGTCGCGGATCGATGGGCGCATTCAACTCGCGGACATCGCCCTGGTTGGCATCCTGCGCGCACCAGTTCTCAATCATCCCGGGCGTCACTTCGAGGTGAAATTGCAGGCCGTACACGCCGGCGGCGGCGCGGAATGCCTGGTGGCGGCAGGCCTCCGACCAGGCCAGCCACTCGGCGCCCGGCGGCAGGTCGAAGGTTTCGCCGTGCCAGTGGAAGACGGTCTCGGCCGGGCCAACGCCCGCGAATAGCGCGTCGCGCGCACCCGCCTCGGTTAGATGGATCTCAAACCAGCCGATTTCTTTCACCGCGTTCCGGTACACCTTGGCCCCCAGGGCCTTGGCGATCAACTGCGCACCCAGGCACACGCCCAGCACGGGCTGGCCGCGCTCGAGTGCCCGCGAGATCAGTTGCAGTTCCTGGTGCAACCAAGGCAGATCGTCGTTGACCGACATGGGGCCGCCCATGAAGATCAGGCCGGCGGCCTGCGTGATGTCGGGAACGGGCGCGCCCGGGAGGTACAAGTCGGGGTATTCGACAGAGATGCCGCGCTCTTCGAGCAGCGCGTGGATCAGGCCGAGGCCTTCGAAGGGGATGTGGCGAAAAGCCAACACGCGTTTGGGATTCGGGCTGGACACGGCGCGTGCGTACCGCATGTCCGGCCCTACTTCTGCGCCACCTGGAAATGGCTAAGGCCCTCGGCGTAGCGCGTCACGCCGCGGTAGAGCGCTTCGGCCAGTTTCTGGCGGTAATCCGGCTTCTTCAAGAGGGCTTCCTCGCGCGGGTTGCTCAGGAACCCGATCTCCGCCAGCACGGAGGGCATGTTGGCGCCGATCAGCACCACAAAAGGAGCCTTCTTCACGCCCCGGTTCCTCTCTCCGGGAACGTTGCGCGCCGAAAACGCGTAAAGCGCCGCCTGCACTCGGCCGGCAAACTCTTTGGATTCTTCCGCTTTGTCGTGTTTTGTGATCTTCTGGATGATGTCCTGCAACTCGAAGATAGGTTTCTGTGAGCTGGCGTTCTCGCGCGCCGCCACGTCCAGCGCTTCCTTCGAATCCGAGAAATTCAGGTAGAAGGTCTCGATTCCAGCAATGCGCGGATATGGCGAGGAGTTGGCGTGGATGGAGAGAAACAGGTCGGCCTTTTTCTCATTGGCCAGTTGGGTGCGTTCCTCCAGCGGGATGAAGGTGTCGTCGCTGCGCGTATAGATCACCTCCGCGCCCATGCGGTCTTCAATGAGTTTCCCCAGCCGCGTGGCGACGTCCAGGACCAAGTCCTTCTCCAACAACCCTTTAGGGCCTTCGGTGCCCTGGTCGTGGCCGCCGTGTCCGGCGTCGATGGCGATGCGCCCTACCTTGAGCCCCAGTGCGCGCGTCAGCGAATTGCTCCCCGTGCTGGTATGTTTGGCAGCCCTAGGGCTCTCGGCGGGCGAAGCCGGAGGCGCGGGAAACGCCACTGCGGGCGCCGGCAGTTCTACCTTGGGCGGAGACGACTTGCCCACCACCGGAGGGGCGGAGGCGACCTTGGGGGGTTCGACGGGCGGAACCGGCGGCGCGGGTAGCGCCACCGAGGGCGCCGGCAGTTCTACCTTGGGCGGAGACGACTTGCCCACCACCGGAGGGGCGGAGGCGACCTTGGGGGGTTCGACGGGCGGAACCGAAGGCGCGGGAAGCGCCGCCGTGGGCGCCGACAGCCCTACCTTGGGCGGAGACGACTTGCCCACCACCGGAGGGGCGGAGGCGACCTTGTGGGGTTCGACGGGCGGAACCGGCGGCGCGGGAAACGCCACTGCGGGCGCCGGCAGTTCTGCCTTGGGCGGAGACGCCTTGACCACCACCGGGGGGGCGGGCGCGGCCTTGGGGTTTTCGACGGGCGGAACCGAAGGCGCGGGAAGCGCCGCCGTGGGCGCCGACAGCCCTACCTTGGGCGGAGACGACTTGACCACCACCGGGGGGCCGGAGGCGGCCTTGGGAGTTTCGACGGGAAGCGCCGCGGAGGGCGCCGGCGGTTCTACCTTTGGCGGGGACGCCTTGACCACTGCCGGAAGGGCAGGCGCCGTCTCCGGGAGAATCGTGGGTTCAGGCGCCCTAGCCCCTGGTCCCCGGCCCCCGGCCCCCGACCCCGCCGTGGTTTCCGCCCCGGGTGCCATGCCTCGCACCTCGACCATGAGGCGGTTGGGGTTGGTGAGTTGCGACGTGCGGATTTCCGCATCTCCGCTCAACTCAAGTACCACCCGGGTCACGCCTGGCAACGTCTCCGCCACGCGAACCCGCTTGACCAGTTTGTCGTCGAGATCCACGGAATAGAGACGCCGCGAATCTATGCGCGGACGCGAATTCGGGATGTCGAAGTAAACTCTCTCGGGATTGTGCAGACGGTCGCTGCGGAACCGAAAATCGCCGGAGACCTCAATGGCCACCCGCGTCACGCCGCTGAGCGACCAGTGGCGAACAGCCGTTACCGAATGCAGCGCGGGGCGCTCGGTCTGCGCAACCAGCAACGAAACCGAAACCGCCATCGTTGCAATCAGCTTCATACGAGGTTACTGGGTGGAAACGTAGCGCACGCTGCCGTCGGCCTCCACAACTTCTTGAATGTGGTTCGGACCGCCAGTGGGCTTGGTCTCCGGTTCCGGCCGGATCTGCCCGGCCGCCAAGGTTCTCTGTTTGGCAACCGCGGCCTTCCTGGCCTCTTGCAGTTGCCTTTGCATCAGAATCAAATAGTTCCGCGTCTCGGGGTACGGCGGGACTCCACCATACCGGGCCACGGCCCCTTCCCCGGCATTATAGGCCGCCAACGCCAGGGCGTAATCCCCGCCATAAAGATTCAACAAGTACTTCAGGTATTTAGAGCCACCCTCAATATTCTGCGCCGGGTTGAACGCATTGGAAACGCCGAAACGGCGGGCCGTGGCGGGAATGAGCTGCATCAGCCCCTGTGCGCCTTTGGGCGAGACCGCGTAGGGATCGTAATTGCTCTCTACTTTGATGACGGAATGAATCACCTGCGGCGAAAGCGAAATTTGAGCGGCGATCTGCTCGATGGCTTGATCGATGCCCGTGGCTGCCGGCGCTTCGGGCTGCGGGGCCACGGCTAGCGGGGAAACCACGCGCGGCGCCACCAGAGCGGCAACCACCCTGGGTTCCGTTACGGGCCTCGCTGTCGTCGTCACGCTTCTCACCAGCTTCCCGGTGCGCGGATCCGCATGAATGACCGTGGTGATGCGCCCTGGCGCAGCCGTTTCCGTGTCCAGCGGGCCGGCGGCCCACAGCGCCACGGACGCCAGCCCCGCGGCCCACGCGAGATTAAAACACAATCTCATCAAAATGTTTTACTCCCCAGTATAAACCAAACCGCCCGCTCTTTCCATAGGATCGGTAAGCTAAAGCATGCCCATCCTATGAAACCCAATGTTATCATTTCACTGTGAGCCACGCCGGGTATGTGCTGGTAGGAGGCCGCAGCTCCCGGATGGGATGCGACAAGGCCCTGCTCCCGTTTCGTGGCGGCCCGCTGGCGGAATCCGTGGCGCGCGCCGTCCAGTTGGCCGCCGGCAGCGCCGTCCTGGTGGGCAATCCGGCGCTCTACCAACACCTGGGCTACCGGGCGATTCCCGACCTCTACCCCGGAACCGGCCCACTGGGCGCGATTCTGACCGCCCTGCATCAGACTTCCGCGGATTGGAACCTGGTGGCGGCCTGCGACATGCCCGGACTTTCCGCGGAATTCCTGAGGGGCCTTGTAAACGCCACGGCCGGACATTCGAGGGCCGATGCGCTGGTTCCCATCGGACCGTCCGGCCTCCCCGAACCGCTGTGCGCGGTGTACCATCGCCGTGCGCGCCGCGTGCTGGAGCGCGCCCTGGAGCGCGGGGTACGCTCCGTGAGAGGGGCCCTGGAAGACCTCCGCGCTGCGCTTGTCTCCGTACCGGAACTCACGCCTTTTCAGAATGTTAATACTCCCGAGGACTGGGCCGGCTATGCCCCAAAGTGACCCCTATCCCCACTACATCGAATTCCAGCATGTCTATAAGACGTTCGACAAGCCGGTTTTAGTCGATGTCAGCTTCACCGTCGATCCGGGCGAAACGGTGGCCATTATCGGCCGCAGCGGCGTCGGCAAGTCCGTCACTCTGTCTCACATCATGGGCTTCCTGAAGCCCGACAGCGGCCGGATCGTCGTGGCGCACGAGGACATCACCGACTTCCCGGAGGCCGAACTTCGCCGCATCCGCAAGAAAGTGACCATGGTGTTCCAGTCGGGGGCCCTCTTCGATTCCCTCACCGTCGGCGAAAATGTGCTCTTTTCGCTCGAGCTGCGCGAGGATTACGACGCCCAGAATAAAGAAGATGTGGTAGACGGCTTGCTGCACATGGTGGACATCGACGAGGCGCGGGACGCCTACCCCTCCGATCTCTCCACCGGCTATAAGCGTGCCGTGGCCATTGCCCGCGCTCTGGCCGCCCAGCCACAGTGCGTCCTGTACGACGAGCCCACGACCATGGTCGACCCCATCATGTCCGACCGCCTGAGCGACCTGATGCTGCGCCTCAAGAAACAGTTGAAGCTGACCTCGGTGGTGGTGACGCACGACCTGGACCTGATGTACAAAGTGGCTGATCGCGTGGTCTTCCTGTACGACGGCGGCGTGATCTACTGCGGCCCCACAGCGGATCTGGAGAAGTCGGAACACCCTCACATCCGCGAGTTTCTGGAGTTGGACCGCGTAGCCAGGGTGTGATTCGGGCCGGGCACGCCCGGCCCCTACACGGGTGAAGCATGGTGGTACGCTAGACCCGATGATCACTCTAAGAGGACTGTTCGTGCTGGCGGCCGTCCTGCCGCTGGCCGTCGCACAGAATAAACCGATCGCGCAAATCGCCAAGACCCCGAGCGGCGTGTACCAGTTGCTGGTGGATGGCAAGCCTTTCATCATCCTCGGCGGCCAGGTCAATAACCCCTCGGCCTTTCCGGACCGCATGCGCCGCGCGTGGCCCGAGTTCAAAGCCCTGCACGCCAACACCATCGAGTTCCCGGTCTACTGGGACACCATCGAGCCGGTGGAGGGCAAGTTCGACTTCAGCGGTTTCGACGAAATCGTGCGCGGCCTGCGCCAGCAGAACCTGCGCGCCATTCCGCTGTGGTTCGGCACCTGGAAGAACGGCGCCATGGATTACACGCCCGCCTGGGTGAAATCCAATCCCACCCGGTTCCCGCGGGTCGTCGATTCCGGCGGCAAACCCATCCGCGTGCTTTCCCCGCACGGGCAGGCCACTCTGCAAGCCGACCGCACGGCGTACACCGCTCTGCTCAATCACATCAAGGAACTCGACCAGGCCGAACGCACGGTCATCATGATGCAGGTGGAAAACGAGTCGGGCCTGCTGGGCAGCGTGCGCGACTACTCCCCGGAGGCCACCAAGCTATTCAACGGCGCCGTGCCCGCGCCGTTCGCCGCCGCGCTGAAGAAGAAACCCGGCACCTGGACGGAGGTCTTCGGCCCGCGCATGGCCGAGGAGGCCTTCACGGTCTACTACCTCTCGACCTACATCGACACGGTCGCCAAGGCGGGCAAGGCGGTCTACCCGCTGCTCACCTACTGCAACGTCTGGATGGGCGGCGACAACACCAACGACAACTTCGACGTGTGGGACCGGCCGGGCGAAGGGTATCCCAGCGGCGGGCCGGTGTCGCACGTCATCGACCTGTGGAAGGCCTCCGCTCCCGACATCGACGTGATCGGCCCGGACATCTACCACCAGTCGCCGATCGTTTATCGCACGATTCTGGGGCGCTACCACCGTCCCGACAACCCGCTGATGGTGGTGGAAACCGGTGGCAGCATGAATTTCGCCCGCTACATGTTCTACGCGCTGGGCGATCACAGTGCCATCGGTTTCACGCCCTACGGTGTGGACACGGGCGCGACGGACGGCATCAGCCCACGATTCGCCGCCGTGGCCGCCAACTTCGGTGTGATCGGCCCGGCCCTGCCCGTGATTTCGCAGCTCCAGGCGGCCGGAAAGCTGAAGGCCGCAGTGGAGGAGGACGCCATCCGAAGCCGCACGCTCACCTTCGACAACTACGACGTGTTCGTACATTTCCGCCCGGCGGTGAGGGCCTCCGGCCTGGCTCCGGTGTCGACCGGGCCGCCCGAACCTTCCGGCCGCGCCATGGTCGGGCAATTGGGCCCCGACGAGTTCCTCATCATGGGATTCGACGCCGATCTGGTGTTCCGGCCGGCCTGGGGCTCGCATTTCACCGACGCGCAATTCGTGGAAGTGGAAGAAGGCATATACGAGAATGGCGTCTGGAAGCGCACGGAGATCCGCAACGGCGATTTCAGCGATCGCGGCATAACCCTGTCGAGCCGGGGCGCCATGGTGAAGGCGAAAGCGATCCGCTACTAGCCGGAGCGAGAGAAAACCGGTTGGCAGGCGAAAGCGCCTGTCCCACAGGAGGGAAGGTGGGACGGACGCTTTCGTCTGTCGACTGGCCGCCTGTGTCGCGGTCCCCGTAAGGAATTGTAATTGCCGCTACACCCGTGCGCCGACCCCTCCGGCCGTGCGAAACTTTAATCGGAGCCGCGGGTATTATATATATGATTCTGGATGCCGATCTTCTGAAGGAAATCGCCAAGGCGCCGGTGGAGAAGCGCGCCATCACCAACCACCGGGTCCTCAACGAAGCTTTCGACTACCCTAAGCCCAGCTCCTTTTCGCGGGGCATGCGCATCGACTTGAACGGGCTGGCCATCCTGTTGATCTCGGGAACGGCCAGCATCGACGAGCATGGCCGGAGCATTCACATCGGCGATTTCCGCGCCCAAACCCGCCGCACGTTCGAGAACATCACCGGCTTGCTCGAGGCCGAAGGCGCCACCTGGAAGGACATCGTCCGGACCACCTGCTACCTGCGCGATATCGAGCGCGACTACGCCGCCTTCAACGAAGAGCGCACCACGTTCTACGAGGAGCGGGAACTCGACCCACTGCCGGCTTCCACGGGAATTCAGGCCATTCTCTGCCGGCCCGAACTGTTGGTGGAAATCGAAGCCATCGCCATGTTCCGGACCGAACCGGACGCCGCGGGCGCGTCGTAGGCCGGAGGACCCTCCCGCCGGCCCCGAGACCAGCCGAACGCCAAGGCCGACGGAGACCGCTTCCTATCTCCGAACACGCGATCCGATTGGCGCGCCGCATCTCGTGCAATACTCCGCCCTGATCCACCAAATCGAATTCAGAGCAGTGCGGCCGCATTCCCGCGGGCGAACGGGAAAACCGGGAAACGTTCGTAAGCGGTCTGAGTATATACCGCGCGGCTCTTCCCGCCGGCGCCATCCAGCCGGGCCCGTTCAGCGTGAGAGCCAGCGGCGAGGCCGATGTGGGAGCGTTTCAATCCGGGGTGAGCATCGGCTCGGAGATCCATATCACCACCGCGCCTGCGAGAGCATTGCCTCACCTCGTCTCGGTTGAGGAATCCTCCGTGGGGCGCGCTCGCGGCACCGGCCCGGCGAACTGAAGTCTCTGAGAACGATTCTAACTGGGTTTTGAACCGTTGGCTATCCCTTCACTCGCTTTCACGCTATCCGATGCCGATGCATTCGCGAGGCGGG
>Ga0182021_10003214_pt1 | contig 19193 bp, 17 predicted proteins | sample 612E3MmetaG_FD_120493 | JGI IMG/M metagenome (GOLD analysis project Ga0182021, IMG submission 120493) | Permafrost microbial communities from Stordalen Mire, Sweden - 612E3M metaG (Illumina Assembly) | ecosystem: Environmental > Terrestrial > Soil > Wetlands > Permafrost | place: Sweden... | reverse complement strand
GAATGTTATGACACACAGTGCGCATAAAGAAACCAAGTTGCATTGGAAATGGGTCATCTTATCGGTTGTTGCCGGACTTATTATTGTCGGTGCGTCATATTTCATTGTGGCTCCAATGTTCCACAGCGGTGAAGTTCAAGTATTGATTATGCTTGGAGGGTGTATCATAACTGGTGCTGTTATTGGATATTTTTCGCCGGGCATTACAATTAATGAAGCATCCATTGGCGGAGCGTTTGTGATACTGATTATGTTTCTTCTGCGTGCAATGACAAATGCAGAAATTCACTTCTCATCATCAATGAATATTCTTCTTTTGTTTCTCGGCGTAGGATTTTCGTGGCTCGGCGGTTGGGCAGGGGAAAAATTGCAAGGGGATGAATCATCGGCCGAAGAAAAACTTGCAAAGAAATTTATTTGGAAATGGGTGCTTGTTGGTGCAATTATTGCTTTTGCACTCAATGTATTATTCGTTTTTATCCTTTCGACACTTTTTCCACCTCATATTTATAAATTATCTACTGCGGGATTCATTGTAAGCTTTGTGATAATGGGATTTGTTGTCGGATTTAAATCGCCTGGTATAACACTCAGAGAGCCTGCTCTTGCTGGAATATTGGCAGTCATTCTCGATTGGATTTATCTGAGATTCGTTATTACGTATAGTGTCCCCGGAAAAATTATCGCTATAGGATTATTCTTGGGATTTCTGATCTCCCTCTTTGGTGCCTGGCTCGGTGAGTTATATCAAAAGCGTAATGAGTTGAAGAAAATAGGTGCATAATTTATTTCCATGATTTTGAAGAAGCCTCTTCAGCGCAACTGGAGAGGCTTTTTTCGTTTGGCACGAACGGTGGAAACAAAGAGCACTTTTCTGTATATTTTAGAGAGAAAAATTGTTCACGACTTAGGTGGCTATAGTGAAAAGTAATTTAAAGAGAATCGGGATACTGACCGGCGGCGGCGATTGTCCAGGTTTGAATGCGGTTATTCGGAGTATTGCCAAACCGGCAATGACGCAATTTAATTCAACAGTGATTGGAATTTTAGACGGTTTCGAAGGTCTTGTAGAAGGACGAATGCGTGAATTAACTCCGAAGGATGTCGGGGGCATCGTCAATATGGGCGGAACAATTCTCGGTACGTCCAATAAAGGAAATCCATTTCAGTTTCCCGTGGAGACACCGCAAGGAATTGATATACTGGATTATTCAGGTCAAGCAATTCAGAATTACCGTGATTGGAATTTGGACGCGCTAATTGCAGTCGGCGGTGATGGAACGATGCACATTGTGGACCGCTTCACAGAACTCGGCCTCAATTTTATCGGTGTTCCGAAAACAATCGACAATGACCTGTCTGCAACCGACGTGACGTTCGGATACGATTCCGCTGTTTCGGTTGCAACCGAGGCGATTGATCGCCTTCATACAACTGCGTCCTCGCACCATCGCGTGATGGTAGTAGAAGTGATGGGACGGTATGCGGGTTGGATTGCATTGGGCGCAGGAATTGCCGGTGGTGCAGATGCCATTCTGATTCCGGAAATTCCATTTACGTGGGAGAAGGTGTATGAACATGTTCTACTCCGGAGCAAACGCGGAAACCGATTCAGTATTATTTGTGTTGCAGAAGGAGCAAAGCCTGCTGAAGGCGATGTTGTCGTAAAAGAGATGGACATGAAAAGAACAGATCCGGTACGTTTAGGCGGAATTGGTGACCTTGTTGGGCGAAAAATTGAAGAAGCAACCGGACTTGAAACACGCGTTGTCGTGTTGGGACATGTTTTGCGCGGCGGCAGTCCAACGCCATACGATCGTATCCTTGCTACACGATACGGTGCGATGGCGCTTGAGTTGGCGGCGCAGGGTAAATTTGGTTACATGGTCAGTCTGCGCGGAACCGAAGTCGTTGCGGTGTCTGTGAAAGAAGCGATTTTGAAACTCAGGACTGTACCTCTCGATTCGCAATATATACATGCCGCGAAAATGGTAGGAACATCTTTCGGAGACTAAGAAGTGCATGTCGATGTCATCATTGTGGAATAATCCGGGAACGCAAAAATAAAAATAATGCAGGCGCATTCATCGAAAATCAAGACAATCGATCCGCAGTTTTTATGTGCAGCGTATTGCAACGGCTATTTTCCAATGGCAGATTCGAAGACGGGGGAAATAAACTGGTACTCACCGGATCCACGTACGATATTTGATTTGAACGAATTTCACATTCCGCGCAGTCTCACACTGACATTGAAAAAGAAAGACTTTGAAATTCACATTAATAAGCGGTTTGAAGAGGTCATGCGCGCCTGTGCGGAACGTGAGGAAACGTGGATTTCAGAAACAATAATTCAAACTTATCTTCAGTTGCATCAGGTCGGGCTTGCACATAGTGTTGAAACTTGGAAAGACGGAAAACTCGTTGGCGGTCTCTATGGCGTTGCAATTCGCGGAGCATTTTTCGGCGAGTCGATGTTCAGCCGCATACGTGACGCGTCCAAAATTGCACTCGTGAATCTTGTTGCAAGAATGAAGGAACGCAGGTTCACATTGCTCGACACCCAGTACATCACACCGCACCTGAAAAGATTTGGCGCGCGAGAGATTCCGCGCATTGCGTATTTGAAACGTTTGGAAGAATCACTTACTGTTAACTGCTCATTCATCGAGGAGGAATTATGAATTTCAACATCACAGAACCGGTTATCACACAAACAAATTTCCCGGCACTGAACTTGAAGAATCGCGGCAAAGTGCGGGACATCTATGATTTCGGTGAAGCACTGCTTATTGTAGCAACCGACCGCCTTTCAGCATTTGATGTTGTCATGAATGAGGGCATTCCGTATAAAGGGAAAGTCCTGACGCAGATCTCCGATTTCTGGTTTGAACAGACGAAAGATATTGTCCCCAATCACCTTATTGCATCCATCGTATACGACTTCCCTTCCGCGTGTAAGCCGTACTGGGATTCTCTTGGTGATCGTTCGATGTTTGTGAAGAAGACAAAGCCGCTGCCGGTTGAATGCATCGTACGCGGATATCTCTCTGGTTCCGGCTGGATTGAATATCAGAAAAGTAAAAGTGTCTGCGGCGTTCAATTGCCGGACGGACTCGTTGAATCGTCCAAACTTCCCGAACCGATCTTCACTCCGACAACAAAGGAAGAAGTCGGCAAGCATGACGAGAATATTTCATTCGATCAAATGATCAATATCATTGGCAAAGAACTTGCAGAGAAAGTGAGAGATATTTCGCTGAAAGTCTATCGCCATGGAGCAGAGCAAGCTGAGAAAAAAGGTATTATCATTGCGGACACAAAGTTGGAATTTGGAATGAATGAGAGCGGTGATGTAATTCTCATTGATGAATTACTCACACCGGATTCTTCCCGCTTTTGGCCAAAAGATAAATATGAATCAGGCCGCGCTCAAGAAAGTTTCGATAAGCAATTCGTGCGTGACTATTTGCTTTCTATTGATTTCAATAAAAAACCACCTCCGCCTAAATTACCAATCGATGTCGTTCTCAAGACATCAGCGCTTTATTTAGAGGCTTTAAAACGAATAAGCGGCAGAACGTTAGTATAAGTCGAATTGAAACCGCCCTTTGAAATCCTTGAACACCCATCCGATCTTGGAATAGAAGCTCGCGGCGCGACAATTGCGGAGGCATTCCTAAATGCTGCACGCGGATTAATGTCGGTCATTGCCGGATCATCAACAATTGATTCGAACGAAGAACGTTTGATATCTCTTGTTGCGCTCGACCGTGAGAATTTGTTGGTGCGCTGGCTGACTGAAATTCTCTTCCTGTATGATGCGGAAAAGTTTCTGACAGCTGATGCAAAGTTTGATATGCTTAATAACACTTCGTTGAAGGCAACAGTTTTTGGACAAAAATATGATCCATCGAACCATGAACTCACACTCGACATCAAAGCCATTACGTATCACAAACTTATGGTCGAAATGCACGATGATATTTGGACGGCGCGCGTTTTTGTGGATATCTGAGAGATGATAGTACAGAAAATAGACGACTATCGGTACTTGATCCCAAAATCCTTCAAGGCGGGAATGAGGATGGAGGGATTAATTTACGCTAGTGACAAGTTGATTGGAGCGATCGAACACGATGAAACACTCAATCAAATCGCGAATGTAGCAACACTTCCCGGACTTGTCGGACGTTCACTTGCGATGCCGGATGCGCATCAAGGGTACGGTTTCGCGATAGGTGGAGTAGCGGCAGCTGATATGGAAAAAGGGATTGTTTCTGCCGGAGGCGTCGGGTTCGATATTAACTGCGGTGTGCGGTTGCTCGCTTCTGATTTATCGCTGGAAGATGTAAATCATAAACTTGATGATTTGCTGAATCAGCTGTTCCGGGATATTCCGTGCGGTGCTGGAAAATCAGGAACTACTGATTTGTCGTTCGAACAGCTTGATGAAGTATTGAAGTATGGTGCACACTGGGCAGTCGAAAACGGCTATGGTTCCCAGGAAGACATCGACCATATGGAAGAGCGCGGGAGAATGCTCAATGCAGATTCAAATGCTGTAAGCAAGCGTGCAAAGCAACGCGGGCGGGATCAACTTGGCACACTTGGTTCCGGCAATCATTTTATCGAAGTGCAGTACGTAAAAGAAATTTTTGATGAAGAAGCAGCTCAAGTGTTTGGTTTGCGGCTTGATCAGATCGTCGTGATGATACACAGTGGCTCTCGCGGTCTCGGTCACCAAGTGTGCACGGATTTTCTGGAGGTCATGCAAGAATCAATGCCGAACTATGGAATCAAAGTTATAGATCGTCAGCTAGCATGCGTACCGATCAAATCGAAAGAGGGCCAAAGTTATTTGAAAGCAATGGCTGCAGCAGCAAATTTTGCATTTGCCAATCGCCAAATGATGTGTCACTGGACTCGGCAAGCGTTTGAACATGTATTTGGCTTAAGAGATCTACGACTCGTGTATGATGTGACCCATAACATTGCAAAAGAAGAGACACATAGTCTTGGTGGACGGGTGCTGGTGCATAGAAAAGGAGCTACGCGTGCTTTTCCAAAACACCATCCAGATATTCCAAAAAATTATTATGAGATAGGGCAGCCGGTGCTGATCCCCGGCAGTATGGGAACTTGCTCGTATGTGTTGGTTGGGACTGAGCGGGCAATGAGGGAGACGTTTGGCTCCACGTGCCATGGTGCTGGACGCTCGATGAGTCGGCATGCTGCAAAAAAAGATAGTAGTGCGGACCAATTGATTCATGATCTGAGACAGAAAGGAATTCACGTGCGCGGCGCGTCGAAGAGCGGACTCACAGAAGAAAAGCCGGACGCCTATAAGGATGTCAGCGCAGTTGTCGATGTTGTACACAATGCAGGTATTTCTTTGAAGGTAGCAAAAATGGTTCCAATTGGAGTGATAAAAGGATAGGGAACCGAATCCGCGTTGTGTTCGTTCTATCAGAAAATAATTCACTGAAGGACTATCAGAAAAGAATTAATCACTATGTCAAAATTGACAGAAGAAAATATTTTAGCATCACTGACACAGGTGAAGGATCCTGATTTACATCGCAATATTGTTGAACTCGGGTTTGTCAAAAATCTGGTAATAAGTGCGAATAACATCAAATTCGATTTACAGCTCACAACGCCGGCATGCCCGGTGAGAGATCAATTTATTGTCGATTGCGAAAAAGCTATTCGCGATGCCATTGAAGATGTCGGGAAGATCGAAATCAATATGACTTCGAACGTCCAGCGCAACACACATGCACAGAAAGATAATATCTTATCCGGTGTTAAAAACACCATTGCTGTGGCAAGCGGAAAAGGCGGTGTCGGCAAATCTACTGTAGCAGTGAATCTTGCTGTTGCACTGGCTATGGATGGTGCGAAGGTCGGACTTGTTGATGCTGACGTCTATGGCCCGAGTATCCCGCTTATGTTTGGTATCAACGAACGGCCAAAAGTACTGGAGAATAAGCTCCAGCCCTTGGATCGGTACAACGTCAAAATTATGTCGATCGGTTTTCTTGTTGATCCTATGGAAGCGGTTATTTGGCGTGGACCAATGGCAAGCGGTGCTGTGAAGCAATTTATGTCAGATGTAAATTGGGGTGAATTAGATTATCTTATTTTTGATATGCCTCCAGGCACTGGCGACATTCAGCTTACACTTGTACAAACAATTCCGTTGACGGGTGCTGTTATTGTCACGACACCACAGGATGTAGCCCTGGCTGATGCTAAAAAAGGACTTGTGATGTTCAATAAAGTCAATGTGCCGATATTAGGAATTATCGAAAATATGAGTTATTTCATTTGCAGTCATTGCGGACAACGCGAAAATATATTTGATAGCGGCGGCGGAAGACGAACAGCAGAAGAACTCAATGTTCCGTTTCTCGGGGAAATCCCCATTGACACAAAAGTACGAATTGGCGGAGATAAGGGTAATCCGATTGTCCATGGGGAACCGGATTCACAGCAGGGGAAAATAATTCAAAGTATAGCACGGCAGCTTGCTGCGCAGATCAGTATTCAATATCTTGGATCGCCATCGATTCCAAAAATAGAAATATTGATTCCCAATAACGTATCCACAAATTAATCCTGTGTATATTTGTGAAACCCTGTGCAGCGCCGAGCCCTGATCAGAAAACCTACTCAATTCTGGCACTAAAGTAATGAAAAATATTTTTGATAAATATTTACATATAGCCGGACTATGGGAATCGGAACTTGATAAATATTCTGATGAACAATTGAGTAAAAAACCTTCTCAGGAAAGTTGGTCTATTGGACAAGTATATGGCCATCTTGTCATTGGAACATTGAATTATCAAATAAAACAAATTGAAGAATGCCTTGTAAGCGACGATAATCAGATGAATAAAAAGACTTTTCGGGGAAAACTCATGTTTTTTATTAATTCTTTTCCCCCGGTAAGAATTAAGGTGCCCCCATCTCCAACATATACTCCACAACAACCCGAGAGTAAAACAACAATCGTTGCAGGAATGCGGCTGTTACAGAAAAAACTTCGAGGCCTGTCAGATGAAATTGATAAGACTGTTCATTTTGGAAAAACCAAACATCCTGCGTTAGGATATTTGAATGCGAGGGAATGGTATCAATTGATTGTCATGCACTTTCGTCATCACCTTCGGCAAAAAAAGAGAATAGATTTATTTTTAAAAGGAACATGAAGTGTTAACCCAAGAAGCCATTGAAACAAGTCTTTCTCGTCTCCGTATTTTTCTTGCGATAGATGGAGGTGATGTTCAATTAGTACAGGTCAAAGAGAACGGCATAGTGACGGTCCGCTTGCTCGGATCGTGCGTAGGCTGCCCTATGTCGTTAATGACGCTGCGTGCGGGCATCGAGCGGGCATTAATGATCGAGCATCCGGAAGTAAAGCGGGTTGAGCAGGTGAAATAAGCAATCACTTTCGCGCGTTATTATAATTATGCTGAGGTATGTCGTGGAGGGAACAAATTCTACTTTACTTTTTTCATTTCTAATTCGATAAGCTGTCCTTCCTTGAGCTGAACAACCCTGGCAGGATATTTCTTTACGAGATCGTAATTATGAGTTGCCATCAAGATGGCAGTGCCGCGCATATTAATTTTTGTGAGAAGTTCCATAATTTCTGCAGAAGAGGTTGGATCAAGATTTCCGGTGGGTTCATCCGCTAAGAGAACGACCGGTTCGTTGACAAGAGCCCGCGCAATAACAACCCGTTGCTGTTCTCCACCGGATAATTCGTTCGGCATTTGGTAGCGCTTATGACTCAGGCCGACATCGGCAAGGACATGCAATACTTTCTTTTTGATTTCACTGCGCCGTGCATTCGTGACAAACAGTGCAAATGCAACATTATCGTACACATTGCGGTCATCAAGCAATTTAAAGTCCTGGAATACAATTCCAAGACGCCGCCGTATCCGCGGTATTTGGCGGCTGGTAATCGATGCAGAATCATAATTGGCAATTCGTACATTACCGGAAGATGGCAGTAAATCAAAATACATCAATCGCATCAAAGTACTTTTCCCCATACCTGTCTGACCGACCAAATAGACAAACTCGCTTTGTTTCATCGAAAAATTTATACGATCAAGCACATGCTGGTTATCGAATGAAACGCTGACATTCTGTAAATCAATCATGCTTCTGCCTGTTCCTTGATATGGTGAGCGCTAGTTTGATCGCTTCGAGCATGCTAGAAAGATTGGCTTTGTTCTTTCCAGCAATATCATATGCAGTGCCATGGTCGGGCGACGTGCGTATAATGGTAAGTCCAGCTGAGAAATTCACTCCTTTGCCGAAGGAACTCATCTTTAACGGAATTAATCCTTGATCATGGTACATCGCTATAAGAGCATCGAAATTTTTGTACGAGTGGTTGCCGAAGAATGCATCAGCGGGAAAAGGACCTTCGGCAAGTATACCCGCCGCCTGTGATTCCACAATTGCAGGAAGTATCATGTCCTTCTCTTCGGATCCTATCAGCCCATTTTCACCGCAATGTGGATTGAGAGCAAGAATGGCAAGTTTTGGTTTCTTTAGCCGAAAATCTCTCTTCAAAGATTCATCGATAATAGCTATCTTTTCAATGATCTTTTCCTTTGATAATTGTGCTACGACATTTTTTAACCCGGTATGTATTGTCACTAATCCGACACGCATAGAGTCGGAGATCAGCATCATCGCGACACTTTGGGAGCGGGTCAGCAGGGCAATCATTTCTGTTTGACCAGGGAAATTGTAACCTGCAGAGTTGAGCGCTTCTTTGGAAACAGGTGAAGTGACCATCGCCGCCACTTTATGCTGCACGCACAATTCAACGGCTCGTTCAAGTGCAATACCGGCAGATCTTCCGGAAGCTTTGGTCGGACCGCCGTAATTGATGTCCGCTCCAATGCCATCCGCAACATCAACGATAGGTATTGTATTTTTTGATGAAGTCTGAAGCGACGCAAGAGTTGCTCGTTCAAATTTCAACTTTATTTTATATTGTTTCGCTGCATATTCAAATACACGCAGGGGACCAACAAGCAAAGGAGTACAGCTTTTGAGTACTGATGGATGTGCTGCAGATTTGAGTGCGAGTTCCGGGCCGACACCGTTGAAATCGCCTATTGTTATAGCAATAATCGGTTTCAATAATTCTCCATTTTAATAAGAATGTAATTTCCTGTTTTCCGCTGATCTGTAAAAGTGAATCGTCGTTTCAGCTTTTCATACGTCCAGATTTCTGTCGGTGCTGAATTGGGCTTCAGTAGTCGATTTGTGAACGACGGCGAACCGAATAAAATATAAATCCGTCCGCGATCGGACCGATATCCATCGGTTTCGTTCGCAGAAGAAAAACGCTTGATTGTTTCATCAACCCGCCGATAATATTCTGCCATTGCTGAGTTAAATGCACGGGTCGTGTCCGGATTGTGTTTTTGCCAGAATGTTCGGAACGCATTCATCGATTTGCTGGAACTGAATGCTGTCATACTATCAAATTCTGCTTCTGTTGCAATGTGGCGTACTGCATCGACAGCTAATTTGAAGTCTGAAAGAGAATGCGGTTTCAGCGGCCAAAGTACGTCAAAAAAGAACTCCTTTGTGGTTTTTAACGTTCCTTGGGTTATCGTTATTTTCACCTGATATTTGCATTCCTCTAATCGTTCAATTGGAATCGGAATAAAGAAAATTCTACTGTGCTTTGAATCCACTTTTAGTGAAATGAAAGCACGCTGTGGATCTTCCCTGATGACAGGTGTGCCGTTTTCCTGATAACATTTTTCACCATGAAAATTCTGTTGGTGCTCTTCGTCAGATTCACTTTTACTGTTCACTTCCCAAAAGAGATGGATATCTCTAGTTGTGTCGGGTGAAATAACTTGAATCAGACATCCTCCGGTTTGACCTATAATAACGCTTCCTCCACGGTTAATCGGAAAGAAATTCTTTGGTGTATTCAAAAAAGTATCGGTTGAAGTCGGCTCAACAAAAAGAGCAGGAGATATATTTAAACCTGATGTAAAAGTCCTTGTATCAATTTTCGTATCGCGGTTGACGAATAATTTGCCGGATTCGCTGTCTTTTGCCTCAACCACAATTTTATATAATCCTTTTTTCAACTTAAAGGATATTGCTCCATGTATTTCCTTGGCAAATGGGACGCCTTCATCGGGAAGTGAATTTCGTTCGATCAGAAAAGGCCGAAAGTTACGGGTAATGGCAGCATCTTTTTCATCAAATATTTCAAATACTAATTCACCTTTTGCTTCGTAGATCTCTTGCTGTGCGTTGTTTGTTTTGGCAAAGAAAAAAAGATCTGGATTGATCCGGTAAAAAACAGCTAGCTCGATAATTGTTGTGTCAGCAGTCCAATATGGAATGGCTTCAAAAGTAAACGCACTAAGAGAATGTAAAGCAGGGCGGGGTATTTCCTCGCCAAACTGAGCGAATGTGACCGATGTGCAAATAATGACAATAAAAACAATGGATTTCATTATAGTGGACCTGCCAATGTTGATCGAGTGGAACAAAGACACTACATAACACTAAAACATACGGAGAAAGGAAGGGAAAGGCAAAAGGTTTTCAGCAAACTGAAAATCGTATAAGGACGTGCATTTGAAGCCGAGAAAAGTTTTTATTTCCTATGCTTGAACCGAGGACCCTTAGCAGGCGTACACGGGTATATGTTGAAACCTTAAGAAAAATGTAAATAAGAAGCATCCTGAGGAATTCACATCATCAAGTAACTCATAGAATACTCGAAAAAAAAATTGGGACATTGCTCATAGTTCAGATCCTTTAAAAATGTATGCCATTTATGTTGCAGTTTGTGTCGGACAGATATTAATAACAAAAAAAGAACCTTAGGACAAGAATTTTGAGTTGGATACAGAAGTGAAAGGATAAATACTAAAGAAACAAAAAAAATATACGGATATTACTATGAAAAGCGGAAGAAAAGATTAAGTTCGTGGAGACAATAATGAGTTCCATCATATTACTTTAAAATGTAATTTGGGTAGTGGGTAGTACCTATATTGGCTTTAAGAATGATGATTTAAAAATTCTTATAGATAAAAAACTTAAAAGGTGGCGAAATTATCAAATCTATATTATATTAAACCGTATCTATTCTTACAATTAAAACAGCGATATAAACTTGTATGATGTCTGATGTGAAATTGCATCAATACATTTTCCAACAATGATGTTTATTTAAAAACATATCGTGCAATTTAATAAAGGACCGACAATGTCAGAATTAAACAAGGATAAAATAAAGATCGGCAATCACCGCTGGACAATTTGTGCGTTGCTGTTCTTTGCCACTACTATTAATTATCTCGATAGAAATATTCTTGGTATACTTGCGCCTACATTGACAAAAGAAATCGGTTGGACTCCCATTGAGTATGGTTATATAACTACGGTCTTTCAAGCGGCCTATGCGTTAGGCTTAGCTTTTTTTGGTTGGTTTATAGATAAGTACGGAACAAAAATCGGATACAGCCTTTCCATTATAGGGTGGAGCATTGCTGCAATGAGTCATGCGCTTGCTAGTACGGTTTTTGGTTTTGGAGTTGCACGCGGTTTTCTAGGCTTAAGTGAATCAGGGAACTTCCCTGCAGCAATTAAAGCGACAGCAGAATGGTTCCCAAAGAAGGAGCGTGCACTTGCTACAGGTATTTTTAATTCTGGAGCAAATATTGGAGCGGTAATAGCTCCAGCTGTTGTCCCATGGTTAACAGTGACATATGGCTGGCAATCCGCATTCATTTTGACAGGTGCGACTGGATTTATCTGGTTAGTGTTCTGGATAATCTTTTATGAAAAGCCAGAATCAGCAAAAAAGTTGAAGAAAGAAGAAATGGCGTATATCCTTAGTGATCCACCGGAGCCTGCTTCTGAAAAAGTACCATGGTTGAAACTGCTTCGTTATCGTCAAACGTGGGCGTTCGTTATTGGTAAATTTCTCACTGACCCCATCTGGTGGTTCTATCTCTATTGGTTAGGCCTCTTTTTAAATAAAAATTTCGGTCTTATTCTTACAGGACTTGGATTACCACTCATTGTCATTTATACTATGACTAGTGTTGGAAGTATTGGTGGCGGTTGGATGTCCGGAGCGATGATCAATCGAGGTGTGCCGGTCAACAAAGCCCGTAAAATTGCAATGTTTATTTGTGCGATACTTGTTGTCCCTGTTGTCACTGCGGCGAGTATGACGAGTCTATGGATGGCGGTCGGAATTATTGGATTGGCTGCAGCTGCTCACCAAGGTTGGTCCGCCAACATTTTCACTACAGCCTCAGATATGTTCCCGAAGAAGGCAGTTGGTTCTGTCGTTGGGCTTGGTGCTTCTGCTGGTTCTATCGGTGGTATGATATTTTTAACTTCTTCCGGATATATCGTAGAGGCAACCGGAAGTTACATGGTTCTATTTATCATCTGTGGTTCTGCATATTTGTTGGCATTAGGTATTATGCAGCTTTTGACATTTAATGCGAAACCCGTAATTTTGTGACACGAGATTTTGATAAAGGAAAAAGCAATGAACTTACAAGAAGTAACGAAGGCATATGATTTTACCGGAAAGATAGTTGCAATCACAGGGGGTGGAGGTGTGCTCTGCGGCGAGATGGCAAAATGTCTTGCTGAATGTAATGCAAATATAGTTATTCTTGATCGTGATATGTCTCTTGGCGAGAAAGTACTGTCAACATTAGGCGGAACCAAAGGAAGACATAAAGCGATATTTATTGACGTGCTTGATAAAATGAAAGTGCAGGAAGCTGCTGACAAGACTCTTACCGAATATGGTAAGATTGATATTCTTATCAACGGGGCGGGGGGAAATAATCCAAAGGCGACAACGAGCGCCGATGTGTCATTCTTCGATATTCCTGCTGAAGCGATACAATTCGTTTCAAATCTCAATTTGATTGGAACGATACTGCCAAGCCAGATCTTCGGCAAACAGATGGTAACTCAAAAAGAAGGAATTATTCTCAATATTTCTTCAATGAACGCTTTCCGGCCGCTCACACGTATTCCGGCTTACTCAGCAGCAAAAGCTGCAATCAGCAACTTTACACAATGGCTGGCTGTACATATGGCGCAGGAGTATACACCGAACATTCGAGTCAACGCAATTGCACCTGGTTTTTTCTTAACCGAGCAAAACCGGTTCCTCCTGACAGACAAAGCAACTGGAGTATTAACTGCTCGTGGGAAAAAAATTCTCGACCACACACCTGCGGGTCGTTTCGGTACTCCGAATGATTTGCTTGGAGCAATGCTCTGGTTGTTATCGCCTGCATCGAAATTTGTAACCGGAATTGTTCTTCCGGTTGATGGCGGATTTTCTGCGTACTCTGGTGTATAGACAAAATTTAAAAAAATACAATGAATTAATTGATAGCTGAAACCTGAAGGCTTTAAAAGGAGTAAACAATGAATGGTTTGAACATCAAAAAAGATGGTGCATTGGATCTGGTTTCGTTAGGTGCATTAGTCAATCGTTTAGATACCGGCATTATCCCTTTTAGAAAAGCTACAGAATGCAAAATTCATGTCAGCGGCGGCGAGTTCAATGTTGCAGCAAATTTAGCAGACTGCTTCGGGATGAAAACAGGTATTGTTTCAGCAATGGTGGATTATCCTATTGGTGATCTTATTGCTGAACGTGTGAGGGCGATGGGTGTTAAACCGTTTTATAAGCACTTTAAACATAATGGGGTGAATGGTCCAAACATGGCGACAGTGTATAGTGATCAAGGTCATGGTGTGCGGCCGCCTATGGTATTCTATAATCGATCAAATGAAGGTGGTGCATTGTTAAAACCGGGTGACTTCAATTGGGACGAAATTTTCGCGGGTGGAATTCGATGGTTCCATAGCGGGGGAATTTTTGCTGCTTTGTCTGAAACAACCGGTGAACTCATCATCGAAGGCATGAAAGCTGCAAAGAAAGCCGGTGCTGTCACAAGCTTCGATCTCAATTTCCGTGCAAAGTTATGGAATATTTGGGGTGGCGAGAAAAAAGCCGCTGAGGTTATTGCCCGCATCGTGGAAAATGTTGATATACTTGTTGGGAACGAAGAAGATTTGCAAAAGGGACTTGGTATCCCCGGTCAGGATGTTGAATCAATGTCAAAGCTTGATCCAACCGCTTTTTTCGGGATGATTGATAAAGTGATGAAGAAACATCCTCATGTAAAAGCTGTGGCGACAACTTTGCGTGAAGTGCATTCGACAAATCATCATAGTTGGGCTGCCGTTGCATGGATCGATGGTACAACATATATTTCTCCGACCGCCGAATTGGATGTTGTTGATCGGGTAGGCGGCGGTGATGGTTATGCAGCAGGATTTTTCTACGGCCTCTTATCAGGCGAACGACCGCAAGATGCAGTAAATCTTGGCTGGGCACATGGAGCAATGTTGACGACCACGCCAGGCGATACAACCATGGTTACTGTTGATCAGGTTCGTGCATTCGCTAAAGGTGGTTCGGCTCGCATTCAACGTTAATTTGTGAGTAGAAAATAATATGGAAACGCCATCGGAGAACGAACGGTGGCGTTCCTGTGTTTTAGAAGGTGACAACAAAAGGGTATTATTCCATGCTGCTCTATAGCCGTGGTTCCGAAGTTGATGTGTTAGACGTAGAAGATCTGAGAAAAGGCCTTGCCGAAGCGTACACAAAATTAGGTACGAAGAACAGGGTTCTGGCAATACCCCCGGATTTCACACGTTTCCATTCTCACGCCGGAATACTCACAAGACTGACGTGGGAGTATTACAAAGAAAAACTGACGGACATTCTTCCGGCGCTTGGTACACACACTGCTATGACCGAGAAAGAATTGACGACGATGTTTGGCAACACACCGCGGAATCTATTTCGGATTCACGATTGGCGAAGAGATGTTGTAACACTTGGCGAAGTTCCGGCAGAATTTATTTATCAGCAGTCGGAAGGAAAGTTAGATTATGCCTGGAAAGCCCAGGTGAATAAATTGCTCGTGGAAGGAAATTATGATTTAATAGTATCACTCGGCCAGGTTGTACCGCATGAAGTCATAGGAATGGCAAATTACAACAAAAATATTCTTGTCGGGACCGGCGGACCCGAAGGCATCAATAAGAGTCATTTTCTCGGTGCTGTGTATGGAATGGAACGAATAATGGGCCGCGCTGATAATCCGGTACGACGAGTGTATAATTATGCTTCTGAACATTTTGCTCAACACCTGCCGATTGTGTATATACAAACCGTTGTCTCCAGCGGATCTGACGGCCAGCTGAAAGTTCGCGGTTTGTACATTGGTGATGACAGTGAATGCTTCAATCTTGCCGCAGCATTATCGCTCAAGGTAAACTTCCAGATGGTTGATGAGCCATTAAAAAAAGTTGTCGTCTATCTTGATCCTTCAGAATTTAAAAGTACCTGGCTTGGCAATAAAAGTATTTATCGTACTCGTATGGCGATTGCAGACGGCGGAGAACTGATAGTTCTTGCTCCTGCATTAAAAGTGTTCGGAGAAGATAAACAGATCGATGTGCTCATCCGTAAATACGGTTATGTTGGAACATCGAAAGTATTGGAATTCGTAAAACAGTCGGAAGATTTGAAGGAGAACCTCAGTGCGGCGGCTCATTTGATTCATGGCTCATCCGAAGGCAGATTCACTATTACCTATTGTCCGGGCCGCATGACAAAGCAGGAAATCGAAAGTGTCAATTTCAAATATGCCGATGTAAGGGATATGATAAAAATATACGATCCCGATAAACTTGCAGAGGGTTTTAATACTATGCCCGGAGGAGAGAAAATATTCTATATTTCAAATGCTGCCCTGGGATTATGGGCACACAAAGGACGTTTCAAATAACCGATTGGAGTATTTGGACAATAGCATGAACAACTTTATAATGGAAAGAACGAAAATGGAACAACAGGCAGATATTGGGTTAGTCGGATTAGCAGTGATGGGCGAGAATCTTGTATTGAACATCGAGAGCCGCGGATTCACCGTCGCTGTGTTTAATCGAACAACGGAAAAAGTGGATAAATTCATTCAAGGCCGTGGTGCGGGAAAGAAATTTATCGGTACACACTCTGTTCAGGAGTTGGTTGCTGCATTGAAACGCCCGCGCAAAGTAATGCTGATGGTGAAAGCGGGAAAAGCAGTGGATGAATTCATTGAGCAGCTGATTCCATTTCTTGAATCGGGTGATATAATAATTGACGGCGGTAATTCGCATTTTCCTGATTCCATCCGAAGAACAAAATATTTGGAAAGCAAGGGATTGTTGTTCATCGGAACAGGTGTCTCAGGAGGTGAGGAAGGTGCTTTAAAAGGTCCATCCATAATGCCCGGTGGTTCTTCAGCAGCATGGCCGGCTGTGAAGCCGATTTTTCAGGCAATTGCTGCGAAAGTAGAAGACGGTACACCGTGCTGCGATTGGGTGGGAGAAAATGGAGCCGGTCATTTTGTGAAGATGGTTCATAACGGAATTGAGTACGGTGATATGCAGCTGATTTGTGAATGCTATCAGATGATGAAAGAAGGTCTGGGCATGAGCAACAAAGAAATGTACGAAGTGTTCAAAGAATGGAACGAAGGCGAACTGAGTTCTTACCTGATTGAAATCACGCGGGATATTCTCAACTTTAAAGATGAAAACAAAAAATATGTCGTTGATTCTATTCTCGATACAGCGGGTCAAAAGGGAACAGGAAAGTGGACAAGTGTCTCGGCTCTTGATCTCGGTATCCCTATGACGATGGTCTCGGAAGCAGTGTTTGCGCGTTGTCTCTCTGCTATTAAAGATGAACGTGTCACAGCATCAAAGATTTTAAAGGGGCCTGCGAAGAATAAAATAGTCGGCAATAAGAAAAAGTTCGTTGAAGATATCCGGAAAGCGATGTATGCTTCGAAGCTGACCTCGTATGCTCAGGGATATATGCTCATGAAGGAAGCGGCAAAAGAATATAAATGGGATCTCAATTACGGCGGCATCGCACTTCTCTGGCGAGGTGGATGTATTATTCGCAGCACCTTCCTTGGAAAAATAAAAGATGCGTACGATAAAAATCCAAAACTAATAAATCTTCTCCTTGATCCGTATTTTAAGAAGATCATGGCAAACTGTCAGGAATCATGGCGCAAAGTTATTGCAACTGCCGCGCAGGTAGGAATTCCGATGCCGTCCATGAGCTCGTCGTTAGCATTTTATGACGGCTATCGTCAAAAACGACTTCCGGCAAATCTTCTGCAAGCCCAGCGTGATTATTTTGGAGCTCACACTTATGAGCGCATCGATAAACCACGCGGAGAGTTTTTCCATACAAATTGGACGGGACGCGGCGGAGATACTGCTTCATCAACGTACATTGCGTAATATTTCATACGCCCTGTAGTGATTTGAAAGCGGTCAAGCTCGTACATCTTCACTCATAACTCCGACTGTTGAAAAATTAGCCGGGGTTTTATTCTATATAGATGTCTATGTGAAGTTGTCAAGAATGGTGAATAGATGATCCAAAGACAGCAGAAACAATTTATGGTTTAACTCGATGTGAGGATACGGTTACTAGATTTTAATTTTGTACTTTTCAACAAGCCGATACAACGTAGCACGGCCGATTTTTAATTTTTGTGCGGCTTCTGCAATATTCCCGCTTGTATTCTTCAAAGCATTTCGTACTGCAGTTTCTTTAATTTTTTCAAATGGTATAACTGAATCATGACTCTCCAAGAAGATAGAATCTTGTTTTATGTCAGTCTCCGCAGAACCGTACGACTGAATAAAAATAGGCAATTCCCGCTCGGTGAGTGTCTGTGCTTCTGTCAACACCAAACCGCGCTGGATCACATTCTCTAGCTCGCGCACATTGCCCGGCCACGGGTAATTGAAGAGAAGATCGAGCGCTTTGCGCGAGAATTGAATATTGGGTTTCCCCAGTTCCTCTCCGAGCTTCTTTAAAAAATGATCTGCAAGCAAAAGAATATCTGATTTACGCTGGCGAAGCGGGGGAAGCATAATCGGAAATGCTGAAATGCGGTAATACAAATCCTCGCGGAAAACCTTCTGCTTCACTTCTTCCCAAAGATCGCGATGTGTTGCGAAAATAAGCCGTGCATCAGTTGAGAGTGTTTCACTGCCGCCTACTCGATCAAATTGCTTTTCCTGAATAACACGGAGTATTTTTGCCTGGAGACTTTGGTCGAGTTCGCCGATCTCATCCAGAAAAATTGTTCCTCCGTTCGCCTGCTCAAATTTTCCAATTCGCCGCTGAATGGCACCGGTGAATGCACCGCGCTCATGCCCAAAGAGCTCGCTCTCTAAGAGATCATGCGGAATGGAGGCGCAGTTCACGACAACAAAGGGACCATTGCGGCGGTTGCTGTTATAGTGAATTGCACGAGCGATGAGCTCCTTGCCTGTGCCGCTTTCGCCCAGTATGAGAACACAAATATCAATCTGTGTTACCTTGTTCACGAGTTTGAATACATCTTGCATCTCTCCGCTCTGAGAAACAATATTGTCAAAGTGTAAACGCGTTTCAACACTTTCATGCAAATTCTTGACTTCGCGCGAAAGTGCAACAAGTTTGAGGGAATTTATTATTGCAAATTCAAGCTTCGGAAAGTCGATCGGTTTACTAAAATAGTCGGCTGCTCCTAGTTTGAGAGTCTGTAGCGCTACCTCAATACTTTCTTGCGCCGAAAGGATGATGACAGGAATTTCGGGATTACGCTGCTTGATCTCTTTCAATATCTCAATGCCGCTTATGTCTGGAAGCATAAGATCCAGCAAGACAAGATCAGGAGGTTCTGTGAAGCGATCCAAAAAAGACTTCCCATTAGGGAAAACTTCGACAGAATATCCCCATCGTTGCGCAACCCATAATTCCAGCAGTTTCGCAATTGTCGGTTCGTCATCAACAATATAGATTCGTTCTGCACTCAATATCGATTAATTCCTCTTAGCGTGATAAATTATTTTAAAAGAATCATCAAAGAATAGGAATTCGTACAATGAAGGTTGAACCTTCTCCGACTATACTTTGTACTGTAATATCACCATTATGTTGATCAACGATATTTTTTACGATTGCAAGTCCAACTCCCGTGCAATACGATTCT
>Ga0182021_10003213_pt1 | contig 19197 bp, 18 predicted proteins | sample 612E3MmetaG_FD_120493 | JGI IMG/M metagenome (GOLD analysis project Ga0182021, IMG submission 120493) | Permafrost microbial communities from Stordalen Mire, Sweden - 612E3M metaG (Illumina Assembly) | ecosystem: Environmental > Terrestrial > Soil > Wetlands > Permafrost | place: Sweden... | reverse complement strand
TGGTGGTCCCGAGACGACTCGAACGTCCGACCCTCAGATTCGTAGTCTGATGCTCTATCCAACTGAGCTACGGGACCGCATTGAAAGAACGATTCTACCGGATCTGCGCATGCTGTCCATCCCAAAGGCTCAGAGGCTCGGTGGCAGAGGCTTCGCAGCGCATTCCGGTGAGGTCCGTGGCCAGGTGGTCCATGAGGGCGCGGGCCGTGGTGAGTTTCCCCCCCAGCACCAGCGTCAGATTGGGGAACCGGCCGTGCTTCTCGAGGACGGCTTCGCGGCTCAGATGGGCGGTGGAGCCCTGTGCGGCTAGGAGGGGACGCACACCCGATTCCTCCGATCGAACGGCCATCTGCCGCCAGGGAATGGCAGGCAGATTGGATTCAAGGGCCGCAAAGAGTTCCTCCCGTTCGCTGGCGACGATGGGCACCCAGCCCTCCTCGACTTCGCGCTCCGTCGTGCCCACCTGCAACAGGCCGTCCCTGGGGATGACGAACAGGATGCGCCCCTTGGGACGGCGGATGGCCCAGGGCCGTTCGCAGGCAGGTACCCGGTCGAACCAAAGGTGGATGCCGGAGGACAGCCGCAGGCGCTTCCTGGTTTCGCCGAACCAGTGGGTCATGGCCCGGTCGGTCCAAGGTCCCAGGGCGAACACCCAGCGGCGCGCTGCAAGGCGCCGCACGGTGCCGTCTCGGCGATCCCTTATCGTCAGCGCCTTCAATCCCCCATCACCGTCTTCGAACCGTTCGGGTTCATGAAAATCCAGCAACACCGCTTTGCTGGAAGCGGCCAGATCCTTGGTGAGGTTCCGGTCCCAGGTGATGAGGTCGGCATAGGCCGTGGCACCTCGGAAGGGACCTTCCGCGCTACGGGGATCAGCCTCGAAGGCTGTCCGAGGGACATGGCCCAGTGCTAGTGCTGCAGGCCAACCCGGGCGCTCGGCCCCCCAGTGATCGTAGAGCCCGATGCCGAATCGGTGGGCCTGTCCTTCCAACCAGAAGCGATGCGGCATCCAGAATGCCTCCCAGCGGCATCGATGGGGCGCGATGCGGGCCCAGGTGGCTCGCTCGACCAGACCCTCGCGCATCTGCCGGATGTCGCCGGTGAGCAGGTAGCGGATGCCGCCGTGCAGCAATTGGCTGGACCATTGGCTGGTGCCGCCTCCGACTTCACCCTTGTCCACCAGGGCGCAGGATACGCCCCGCAGGGTCAGTTCCCGGGCCAGGGCCGCGCCATGGATGCCGGCACCGAGGATGGCGACCTCTGCCTCCAGGGCCGTGGGCAGTGGACAATCACCGGAAGGAGGGGCGGGCCAGAGGGAGTCGGACATGGATGCAGTGTGCCTTGTCCTGGCCCTTCCAAGAAGGCACCGCTGAGCATCACCTGGCCAGCGGGCCTAGTAGACCGCGTCTGCACCGCCATCAATCGGGATCACGGCCCCCGTCATCCAGGCACTCTCATCCCCCAGCAGGTATGCGGCGAGGGCTGCTACTTCGGTCTCCGTGCCCAGACGTTTCAGTGGATTCGCGCCCGCCAGCCGCGCCAGACCCGCCCCAGGATCGGCGCTGCCGGCAAGCCGCGCATCCACCATAGCCGTGTGGATGGGTCCAGGCGCGATGGCATTGCATCGGATCCCCCTTGCCGACCATTCCAGGGCGAGCACCCTGGCCAACATGTGGACGCCCGCCTTCGCCACGCTGTAGGCCGCACTGTCCTGGATGGCGCGAAGGGCGATGTTCGAACCCACGAGGACCACGCTGGCCCCGTCCTTCAGCTTGGGACCAAGGTAATGGGCCAGGAGCCATGGTCCCCGGAGGTTGGCCGCGATCATGGCTTCGAAATCAGCCATCGAAGTGCCTTCGACCGAACCTGTCCTGAGCTCGCCCGCGGCGAGGAACATCCCATCCAATGGGTGACAACTGGAGGCGAAGGCCGCCACTGCAGCCTCGTCCGCATGGTCTAGCAAGCTCAGGTGCGCATCCGGAAGGGTTTCCTGAAGGGCGGCAAGGCGTCGCCCCACCAGTTCCAGTTCCGCCCCACGCTCCCGGAACAGCCTCGCTGCGGTCCGCCCAATGCCGCTGCCGGCGCCCGTGACCAGGATCCGTTTGCCCGCGAGGGGCTTCTCCGGGGATCCGGCGACGGGATTCAACCCCTGGTTCCGTTCACGGCACGACCTACGATCCCCAACTGTTGAACCTGATGAGATGACTGGCCATTCGCCGGTCGTGATCATTGATGTGGCCAATCAGCCAATCGGACAGAAAGACGAGAACCCCTTCGCTCACAATCGATTGGTCCTCAAGGTACCTGGCAACCAGCTGTTTCACCTGGGCGCGCATGTCGTCATGAATCGCCTTGTGCCCGATGAGGCCAGGATAACGGGTCGCCTTCATATGTTCTTCTTCGGTGGAGAAATGGGTCTCCACGTAGTCGGAGAGAAAGGCGAGAAGGCCAGGAATCCTCTCCTCCGGGTGATTCTCGTGGATCGCGACAAGCAGCTCTTCAAACTGCGTCAGCAACTGCCGATGCTGCTCGTCGATCTGTTGGACGCCCGTTTCCCACGCGGGATTCCAGGTCAATAAGGTCATGGAACCACCTCATCAAGATCGTCCATCATTATGCCCAGTTGATGAACTCCACCGGACTCACAAGGAGGTATCAAGCCGAATGTGGCCACTCATCGTCCTCGCGGCGGATCCGGCACCACCACCCCGCCGCTCACGGCCCAGGTCAAGGCCTGATCGGCACTGAGGTGCACGGGCCGCACCCTGGCAGCCTCGATCATGATCACGTAGCCGGAGGTCGGGTTGGGCGAGGTCGGGACATAGACCGCGATCATGGTCTGGCCCTCGGGGACCGCCCAGGAACAGTCCCGGCTGGCCACGAAGCCCAGAGTGAAGGAGCCGGGATAGGGCCATTCCACCAGCACCACGTCCTTGAAGCTGCCCCCGTGCCCCGACTGGATGGCTCCCATCAGCTGACGGGTGGCCCCATAGATGGTCTTCACTATAGGCACGTGCATCATCAGTTCGTCCAGCCAGGCCAGCAGCTGGCGGCCAATGAAGTTGCCGACCAGCGCCCCCACCGCCAGGAGGAGCAGCACGGTCGCCAGGGCCGAGAAGAGCCCCAGCCCCCAGGTGGGTGGATCCGCCATATGGATCTGGTGCGCCACCCAAGTCAGCGGTCCCCGGAAGACTCTCACCAAGGCGGTGAAAATGCTCTCCAGGATCCACAGGGTGACCACCATGGGGAGCAGCGTAAAAATGCCTGCGACGAGGTACTTGCGGATCATCGTTGCCCATCCTGTCGGCACGCGGGCCATGCACTACCGAGCGTCTCGCGTATCCCCGCAGGGGATACCGAGAGAATGCCTGCGACGAGGTATTTGCGGATCATTCGGAATCCCCGGGTCCGTTCAGGTGACTATTCTCGGCCATGATCCGGGGTCCCACCACTTTCCAGAAATCGTGGAAGTAGGAGATCGCGCTCCAGATGGCCAGGATGACGGCTCCCCAGAGCAGCAGAACGCCCATACCCCAGAAGAACGTGTAAGGACGGTTCAGCTGGATGAAGAAGTGGAAGATCTCTTTGTGGGTCCACTCGTAAAGCCAGTAGTCGAGCCGCGGACCGAGGATGAGGCAGGAAATGGCCGCCACCTGGAAACCCATCTTCCACTTGCCCACGGGACTGGCAGGGATGGTGAGCCCCTCTTCACTGGCAATACCGCGAAGCCCCGTGATCGCGAACTCCCGAGCCAGGATGATGAAGGTCATCCAGGCTGGCGCCAAATTCAATTCCACCAGCGAGATCAATGCACCCGCCACCAGCAGCTTGTCCGCCAGGGGATCCAGGAGCTTGCCAAGCGTTGTCACCTGTTTCCATCGGCGGGCCAGGTATCCGTCGAGGGCGTCCGTGATCGAGGCCACCCAGAAAACCAGCACGCCGATCACTTCGTGGTTCGTCACCTTGGTCATGAGCACCACGACCAGGATCGGAACCATCAGGATCCGTGCGAGTGACAGGAAGTTGGGAAGGTTCATGAGGGGCGTTCGGCTCCGGCTCCAGCCTAACGCCTTTTACAGTACCGTCACCCCGCCCCGGGCCAGGAGCTTCTGCCAGCCTTCGTCGGGAACCAGGTCGAACCCTGCGTCTGCTTGGCCCCCATGGGCCAGGCTGGCAACGGACACATGAACGGGAATGCCCCTGGCCCTCAGGCCCTCCAGAATGGCCACGGCGCCAGGGTCATCGAGCAGTTCCACCGCCTGATGGGCCAGGCAGAGCCAGGGAGTGCCTGGCTCGAGATGGGAGAGGGTCTCCAGCAGCAGACGTCTTCCCAGCGCCCGGTCTCCAGGAGCGAAGGCACCCCGAAGCAGCAAGACAGGCCTAGGAACCGGCGCCATCGGCGAAGCCATCGGAATGGGGCGAACGGCCTGCGCCACCTGCAGCTCCCACTGTCCCCCCTGCCGCACCGGCCGGACGGTCCGACCCTGCTTTTCAAGAAACCCCGTGACGTTCACCCGCAGCAGATCATCCTCTCCCCGAATGCGCATGGCCTCTCCAGGGTGGTCGGCGAGCAGACCCCTCAGTTCCAGGAGGGCCTGGAAGACCGTGACATCGAGCAGTTCGAGGGTGAGGATATCCATAGGGAGGTGGCTTTCCGGTGCCAGTTGAACACCCTGATCCGCTGGCGTTCAAGACCTGGCTTCGCCTTGAGGCCCTGGAGGCCGGATTTGCCCTGGTCGGTTTCGCCCCCTGCGACCCCTTCCGGTCGGAGGAAGATCGGCTCCGGGGCTGGTTCCAGGAGGGGCGAGGCACCCTGCTGCCCTATCTGGACCCGGCCACCCTGCTGGACCCCCGGTCCCTCTGGCCCCAGGCCCGGACCGCCCTTGCGGGCTTCTTCCCCTATGCCCGGCCCGACGCGGTTCCCGGGGCCGCCCCTGGCAGCCTCAAGCTGAGCCGCTACCTCTGGGGTCCGGACTACCACATGATCCTCAAGCCCCGCCTGACCCGCCTCCTGGAAGCCGCCCAGATTCGCTGGCCCAGACTGGAGGGCCGAGTCTGCGTGGACACGGCCCCCCTGCTGGAGCGCCAGCTGGCGGTCCGGGCAGGCCTGGGCTGGCAGGGCAAGCACACCCTTCTCATCGCCGGGAAGGACGGCTCCTGGGGCTTCCTGGGGGTCCTGCTGCTATCTGTGGTGCTTCCGCCGGACGAGCCGGTGCACACCGAACACTGTGGAACCTGCACCGCCTGTCTGGAGGCCTGCCCAAGCAGCGCCCTGGAGCCCTTCCGCCTGAAGCCCGCCCGCTGCCTCACCACCTACACGATCGAGACCGAGACGGAACCCCCTCCCGACGTCGCCGCCGCCCTGGCCACCAGCCGTTGGGCGGCAGGCTGCGACGCCTGCCAGGACGTCTGCCCCTGGAACCGGGCGCCGGTCTGGGGGGATCCGGCTCTTTGGGGCGGTGACAGCCCGCTCCACACCCGCCCAGCCGAGGATCTCCCCCGGGGTGCGGCCCAGTGGCGGAAGCTTACCCGAAAGACCGCCCTACGGCGGGTGCGGGACCGCCACTGGCGGGCTACCCTGAGCCAGATTCTCGGTCCCTGACAATTTCATTGGCAGTATTGGGCTTTTTTCCATATAAACAAACTTCCGGCCAAAGGTGGCCGCACGACTTGAGGAGTCCCCTGGGATGCCCATGAAGCACTGGACGGTCCAGGACGCAGCGACCCTGTACGGGATTCGCGAGTGGGGCAGCGGCTACTTCGGCATCAATGCCAAGGGGCACCTTGAAATCACGCCCACCAAGGACGAGTCCCTCAGCTGCGACGTCTATGAGATCGTCCAGCACCTGAAGAAGAAGGGCCTCCGGACTCCCATCAACCTCCGGTTTCCCCAGGTGCTCGCCGATCGCGTCATCGAGGTGAACGAGTCCTTCCGCAAGGCCATCATCGAATTCGGGTACGAAGGCGGCTACCAGGGCGTCTACCCCGTGAAGACCAACCAAACGAAAGAAGTGGTCGAAGAGATCGTCCGCGCCGGGAACAAATACCACTACGGCCTGGAAGCCGGTTCCAAGCCCGAGCTGATAATCGCCCTCAGCATCGATCTGCATCCCGAAGCCCTGGTGCTCTGCAACGGCTACAAGGACGAATCGTTCATCCGCATGGCACTGCTGGCCCGCAAGGCCGGACGCAAAGTGGTCATCACCGTCGAGAAGATGACCGAACTGCCCCTGATCCTGAAGGTGGCCAAGGAACTCAAGGTCGAGCCCCTCATCGGGCTGCGCGCCAAGCTCAATGCCCAGGGTTCCGGCAAATGGGAGACCAGCGCCGGCGACCACGCCAAGTTCGGCCTCACCACCCGCGAGATCCTGGACGCCATCGAGGTCCTGGAGAAACGCGACCTGCTGGACTGCGTCATCGAGCTGCACTTCCACATCGGCAGCCAGATCACGGACATCCGCAAGATCAAATCGGCCATGAAGGAGGCCACGCGCATCTACGCCAAGCTCCGCAAGATGGGCGTCCCCATCCGCTACCTCAACGTGGGCGGCGGCCTGGGCGTGGACTACGATGGCAGCAAGACCACCTTCAGCAGTTCCATGAACTACACCATCGCCGAGTACGCCGCGGACGTGGTCTACACCACGAAGGACATCTGCGCCCAGGAGCAGGTGCCCATGCCGGACCTGCTGAGCGAGTCGGGCCGCGCCATCGTGGCCTACCACGAGGTGGTGGTGGTGGACATCATCGGCCTCATCGACACCACGCACACCAAGTACACCGTGACCCTCACGGGCAACGAACCCCAGATCCTCAAAGAGCTGGCCTACACCCGCGACAACATTTCGGTGAAAAATTTCGCTGAAATGTACCACGACGCCATCACCCAGAAGGACGAGATGCTGACCCTCTTCAACCTGGGCTACCTGGGACTGGAGGACCGGAGCAAGGGCGAGACGCTGTTCTGGGAAGTCTGCCGCAAGCTCTCCCGCATCATCAGCAGCAAGAGCCTCAAGTACGTGCCCGAGGAGTTCCAGGATCTCAACAAGAGCCTGGCCGACAAGCTCATCGCGAACTTCAGCATCTTCCAGTCCATGCCTGACCACTGGGCCATCGAGCAGCTCTTCCCGGTCATGCCCATCCACCGTCTCAAGGAGAAACCAGGACTGTCCGCCACCCTCTGCGACATCACCTGCGACAGCGACGGGAAGATGGAGAAGTTCATCGACCTGAAGGACGTGCGGGACGAGATTCCGTTCCACGAACCCCGCGGCGGCGAGGCCTACTACGTGGCCTTCTTCCTCACGGGCGCCTACCAGGACATCCTGGGCATGCGGCACAACCTGTTCGGCGCCCCCAACGAGGCCCACATCATGGTCCACGAGGATGACACCTTCAAGGTGCAGCACATCGTGGCGGGCGACACCGTGGATCACGTGCTCCGCAGCGTCCACTACGATCCCGACGTGCTGATCCAGGGGCCCCAGACGCGGCGGAAGGCCAGTGTCAAGAACGATGCCGCCGAGGCCCTGCGCACCCTCCTGACGGAGGAGCGGAAGCTGCATACCTATCTGGAGATCTGAATCAAGGGTTCCAGCGCGCTTCCGGCTTCTGCTTCCAGAGCCAGATGATGTAGTCCACGTTCTTGGGAATGGCACCCAGGGCCTTGAGTCGCGCCATGTTCTGGCCGCGATGGTGCTGGCTGTGCATGCAGACTTGCAACAAGGCGTCGGACACCGAGATCACACAGGGGGGCTCTGGGAACCAGGGTACCCGCACCATTCGCGCCAGCGAGGCCTGGTCCAAACCATGACCCAGGGCCTTGAACACCTGATGGCCAACCTCACACCGGGCCTTGAGTTCCTGGAAACTCGGCAGGGGCCGCTCCGGGAATACCACCGCATCCCCCTTGAGTACCTGCAGAAAGGCCTCCTGTACCGCCACCTGGTGGTCCATCCGGGTTCGCAATTCCTCATCATCAAGGGCCTCAGATCCCTCCCAGGCCCTGAGGAACATCGCGTCTGCCCAGGCCTGATGGCCGAGGAGATCCTTCAGCGGACCGATCATGGTCACCCCCGATTGATGGGCGGATTCTACCGGAGGTCATGCCCCCCGCGGGCCGGGAATTTCAGGAGAATGGGGACCTGAACATCCCCAGGACAATCAGGAGGCACCAATGGATATCCAACACATCGGCATTGTCGGCTGTGGACTCATGGGTTCCGGCATCGCGCAGTGCGCGGCCGAGGTCGGCTGCCAGGTCCTGGTGAAGGAGGCCGATGAGGCCCTGCTCGCCAAGGGGTTGAACCGCATCCACATTGCCTGGGACAAGTCCGTAGCCAAGGGGAAGGCCACGGAAGAGCAGCGCAGCGCCTGGCTCCAGAACCTCCATGGCACCCTGAGTTTCTCTGCCCTTGCCGCATGTGACCTGGTGGTGGAGGCCATCCCGGAGCGCCTCGACCTGAAGCTCCAGACCTTCACGGAGCTCGACCGAGTGCTGGGCCCTGCGGCGATCCTCTGTACCAATACCTCGAGTCTCTCCGTCGCCCAGCTCAGCCCGGCGCTGGCACCTCACCGGCTGCCGCGCCTCGCGGGCCTGCACTTTTTCAATCCGGTGCCCATGATGCCCCTGGTGGAGGTCATCCGCACCCTCGCCACGACTGAGGACACCCTCGCCGCCCTGCGGGCCTTCGTGCAGAGGCTCGGCAAGACCGCCGTCATGGCGCCCGACGCGCCGGGCTTCATCGTCAACCGCCTGCTGGTGCCCTACCTGCTGGACGCCATCCGCTGTGCCGAGCAGCGGCTGGCCACGGTGGAGGACATCGACACGGGGATGAAGCTGGGCTGCGGACACCCCATGGGGCCGCTCCACCTCAGCGACTTCATTGGGCTCGATACCATGCTGAGTGTGGCCGAAGTGACCTTCGAGGCCTTTGGCGAACCCCGGTTCAAGGCGCCATCCCTGCTCCGGCAGCTGGTGGCCGCCGGCCGCCTGGGCCGCAAGACCGGGTCGGGCTTCTACCGATGGGAAGCCGAGAAGCGCATGGAGGCCCTGCCTCTGTGACCCGAACCGGGTAGTCTGGCGGTCATGCTCGATGTCCTGCTGATCCCGGCGGCGCTGCTGCTGACCCTGGCCCTCCAGGCGGTTCGCCGCGGCGAGTACCGTCTCCACGGACACCTCATGACGGGGGCCTTCACCCTGATCGGCCTGCGTCTGCTGCTGCACCCGACTGGCCTGAGCCCCGCCCACCGCACACTCTGGCTGATCACCCTGACCGTGGCCGGACTGACCATCCTCCTGGGACGGATGGCCTTGGCCTGGCGCGAGGCGCGCAGTACGCACCCTTCCCTGCCTAGGATTCACCGGACCATTGGCAAGACCACCCTGGTCGGGCTGGCGCTCACCACCCTGGTCTGGCTGCTGCGCCAGAGGACCTGATTACAAACGGTTCACCAGGGGTCCTGAACGGTTTTGCCGGCCTGGGCGTGCTTCAGGGCCTTGAGGCCGATGTCGCGGCGGACCTGCCGGCCGGGCCAGTTCACTTGCGGCAGGGCGGCCTCGATGGCGGCGCGGGCGGTGGCGAGATCCGGGGCCGAGGTGGCCAGGTTCAAGACGCGGCCTCCGTTGGTCAGCCATTGGCCGGCCTGCTTCCGGGTACCCGCGTGGATGACGGTGACGGCGGGCGATCCTATGGTGATGGACACGCCTTTTTTCGCGCCTTCCGGATAGCCCTCCGCGGCCAGCACCACGGCGATGGCCGTGTGGGGCTTGAGCTTCAGGTCGCGGGCGACCAGTCGGCCCTCGGCCACCTCCAGCAGCAGGGCGGCCAGGTCCTCATCCAGCAGCTGCATGAGCACCTGGGTCTCGGGGTCGCCGAAGCGCACGTTGTATTCCAGGAGCTCCGGGCCGGAGGCCGTCCACATGACGCCCAGGAATAGCACCCCCCGGGCCATGAGGCCGTCCTTCTGCAGCCCGAGGACGGTGGGTTCCACCAGGGTGGTGCGCATGAGCTCGATGTCCTCGGCCCGCAGGAAGGGCAGCGGGCCGAAGGCACCCATGCCGCCGGTGTTGGGGCCCTGGTCGCCGTCGAAGATGCGCTTGTGGTCCTGGCAGGCCGGCAGCAGGGCGTAGGTCGCGTGCTCGGCGTCTACATCCACCAGCACGTGCAGGGAGAGTTCCATGCCCACCAGGGGTGCCTCGAAGACCACAGTCTTGCTGGCCTCCCCGAACTGCCCGGCCATGAAAGCGCGGAAGGTGGCCAGTGCCTCGGCCTCGCTCATGGCTAACACCACGCCCTTGCCCGCGGCCAGGCCATCGGCCTTCAGAACGATGGGGAAGCCATAGGACCAGGTGCGAATCAGGGCCTCGCCCGCCGCCAGCTCCGTGATGGTGTGGCTGGCGGCACAGGGAATGTGATGCCGTTGCATGAACGCCTTGGCGAAGGCCTTGCTGCCTTCCAGGCGGGCCGTGGCGGCGTCATGGCCGAAGACCGGGATGCCCAGGGACCGCACGGCGTCGGCCACACCCGCCACAAGCGGAACCTCGGGCCCCGCCACGACCAGGTCGGGGTGATTGGCCGCGCACCAGGCCGCCACCGAGGCCGGATCCTCCAGATCCAGTGCCGCCCGGTCCCCCAACTCCGCCAGGGCATCACTGCCTGGGGCGGCCACCAGGTCCACGAGCTGCGCCGAGGCCTTCAGCTTCAAGGCCAAGGCATGTTCCCGGCCGCCGGAGCCGAGGAGCAGGATCTTCATGGGGACCTCCGCCCTCCAGTATCGCCGAGCCCGGACAACTCCGCTCCGTTGAAGGCCTTCGCCATAAACAGGTCCCCGTGGTCAAGAATGGTGTCAACGAGTCCCAGACTTGGGAGTAGGATGACCCCGCCGGGAGGTTCCCATGGCCACGATCACCCTGAGCGGCAACCCCGTCCACACCTGCGGCGAACTGCCCCTGCCAGGACACGCGACGCCCTTTTTCACGCTCACACGCGACGATCTCAGCGAGATCACCAGCGTGGACCTGGAGGGCAAGCGCGTCGTGCTGAGCATCTTCCCCAGCCTGGACACTTCGACCTGCGCTGAGAGTGTGAGGAAGTTCAACCACCTGACGGCCGACCTGGCCGATACGGTCATGCTGTGCGTCTCCATGGACCTGCCCTTCGCGCAGTCGCAGTTCTGCGGCGCCCAGAAGCTGAACCGGGTGGTCACCGCCTCCGCCTTCCGCCACCTCGACTTCGGCCGCGCCTTCGGCGTCACCCTGGTGGACGGTCCCATGCGGGGCCTCTTCGCGCGGGCCGTGGTCGCGCTGGACGAGAACGGGACGGTCGTGCACACCGAACTGGTGCCAGAGCTCACGCATGAACCTGACTACGACCTGGCCATCCATGCCATCCGAAACCGCCATCACCCCTGCCCCGAGGATGCCCTGGAAAGCACGGAATAGGCCGACTCAGGCCTGTTTAGCCATCAGCCTTGCCCGTGTATAGGGGATCAGCCCACCGGCATCCATGATGCCCTTGCGGGCCGCGGGCAACTGGACCTGGTCGAAGACCCTGCCGGTGGCCCGGTTGAGCACCTGGTCCGCGGTGATCTCCAGCTCATCACCCTCGCTGGCTTCGAGGCCGGGGCAGATTACGACCTGCAGGCCGAGGTTGATGCTGTTCTGCAGGAAGATGCGGGAGATGCTCTTGGCGATCACGGCCACCTCGTGGCCCTTCAGGGTCGAGCAGGCCTGCTCCCGGCTGGAGCCACAACCGAAATTCTCGCCCCCCATGATGATCGAGCCCGGTAGGAAGGCCTTGGCATTCAATTTCGCGTTGAAGTCCGTACGATCGAAGAAGGCGTACTTCGGCGTTTCCGCGGGCAGCACGGTAGCCATGAAGCGGCCCGGGTAGATGTCGTCGGTGCTGATGTCGTTCTCGAGCTTGAGGATGACCTTGGCCATGGTTCACATCTTCCTGGGATCGGTGATGACACCGGTGATGGCCGAGGCGGCCGCCACCACCGGGCTGCAGAGGTAGACGAAACCCGTGGGGTTGCCCATGCGGCCCTTGAAGTTGCGGTTGGTGGTGCTGAGGGCGGTTTCGCCATCGCCCAGGGCCCCTTCATGAACGCCCAGGCAGGGCCCGCAGCCGGAGTTCATCACCACGGCGCCGGCCTTCATGAGGTCGTGGATGTAGCCCTTGTCGAGGGCCTGGCCGAAGACCTTGCTGGAAGCGGGAAACACCAGCATGCGGGTGCCCTGCGCGACCTTCTTCCCGCGCAGGATGGCGGCGGCCTCCGCCAGATCGTCCAAGCGCCCGTTCGTGCAACTGCCGATGACAATCTGATGAACCTTGATTCCCAATACTTGATCGATGGATTTCACATTGTCCACCGTATGCGGGCAGGCGATCTGGGGTGCCAGGGCAGACACGTCGACCTCCACCGTCTGGACATAGTGCGCATCGGCGTCCGGCAAAATGCATGAAAGGGTGCCCGTGACACCGGCCTCCTCGCGGAGGTAGCGCAAGGTCTCATCGTCGCCGGGCACGATACCGGAAGTGGCGCCCGCCTCGACGCTCATGTTGCAGATCGCGATGCGCCCGCTGGTGCTCATCCGGCGGATGGTTTCGCCGTGGAATTCCAGCACCTTGAAGTTGGCGCCCTGGGCCGTGAGCTGGCCGATCAGGTAAAGGATCAGATCCTTTGGTCCGACCATGGATGGGAACTCGCCCTTGACCTCGACCCGGATAGTGGCGGGAACCTCGATGTTCACGGCGATGCCCAGGCTCCAGACTGAGGCCATCTCGGTGGCGCCGACGCCGAAACTGAAGGCGCCGAGGGCCCCGTGGCTGGTGGTGTGGGAGTCCGTGCCTACCACCACGAACCCGGGATGCACATAGCCATACTCAGGCAGGATCTGGTGGCAGATGCCGCCCACATCGCCGCGGACATCGTGGAACTTGGTGATGCCGTTCGCTGCCACGAACTCCCGGATCTTCTTCTGATTGGTGGCGGTCTTGGGCGATTCCGCGGGCACGCGGTGGTCAAAGATGATGGCGAGCTTCGAGGGATCCCACACTCTAGGCTCGAGACCGGTACCTTGGAACACCTCCTGAAACTGGTTGATCACCAGGGCCGCGTTCTCGTGGGACATGGCGAGATCCACCTTGGGCTCCACAACGTCTCCAACTTTCGTGGAGGGCCGTCCCGATGCATGAGCCAGGATCTTCTCGACGACGGTCATGCCCATGAACACTCCTTAGATGACACCCTTCAATTTCAGCTCAGCCTGCTCCGATTCGGAAAGCCCCAGGGCCCCGAAGATCAGCTGATTATGCTCACCCAGGGTTGGAGGCGGTGTATCCACTGTGCCAGGGGTCTTCTCGAACTGGGCCGTGAGGCCGAAGACTTCCACTTCGCCGACACCTTCCACCTGAACCTTGCGCAGGACCTGCCGATGCTGGACCTGCGGCTGCCGCAGCGCCGCCTCTAGCTCGAGGATCTCGCCGCTGGGGACATTCTTCGCGTTCAGGGCCTCCACCCAGAATCCGGTGGTGTTCTGAGTCAGCCGGGCTTCCAAGAGCGGCGTGAGAACCTTCCGATTATTTTTCCGGGTGTCGCGTTCCTGGAAGCGCGGATCCACCTTGAGGGATGGAAGCTCCAGCACGTCGCAAACCGACTCCCATTGCTCCTGCTTGTTGGCGGCGATGTTGATGTGGCCATCCTGCGTGCGGAAGGTGCCGCTGGGTGCCGCCGTGAAGTTGTCGTTGCCCATGAGGGCGGGCTGCTCGCCACCGATGAGCAGGTTGGCCGCCATCCAGCCCATGAGGGGCATGATGCTGTCCAGCAGGGCCACATCGATGAACTGGCCCTCGCCCGTGCGTTCCCGGTGGAAAAGGGCGGCCATGACGGCAAAAGCCGCGTTGAGCCCACCGACGGTATCGCAGACGGGAAAGCCCGCCCGGAGGGGATGCAACCGCTGGTCGCCGTTCAGGGCCATCTCGCCGGAGAGGCCCTGAATGATCTGGTCGTAGGCCGGCTTCAAGGCGTCGGGCCCGGTTTGGCCGAAGCCGGAGATGGCGCAATAGATGAGCCGGGGGTTGATCTCCGCCAGGGATTTGTAGCCCAGTCCCAGGCGATCCATGACCCCGGGACGGAAGTTCTCCACCACCACATCCGCGTCCTTGACGAGACGCCGGAACAGGGCCTTCCCTTCCGCTGATTTGGTGTTCAGCGTGATGGACAGCTTGTTGCAGTTCTGGGCCAGGAAGCTTGTGCCCATCAGCTTCTGGTTCAGGTCCGGCAGGATGCCCAGCTTGCGGGCCAGGTCGCCATCCTTGGGGTTCTCCACCTTGACGACTTCCGCCCCGAGCAGGGCCAAGTGCAGTGTGGTGAAGGGTCCGGACAGCACGTTCGTGAGATCCAGGACCCTGATGCCTTCGAGAATCTTCTGGCTCATGACAGCACCATTCCCCGGATCGGACCGGTCCTGTACACGCGTCCCGGAAGTTCCCTGCCGAGGTAGGTAGCCACGTCCTCCGCCACGCCGATGAGGGCGGCGAGGTCGATGTCCATGCGCTGCCCGGCGCGCTGGAGTCCATGCACCAGGTCCTCTGTGGCCACGTTGCCGGCAGCCACCCGGGTGAAGGGGCAGCCGCCGAGGCCGCCGAAGCTGGTCTCGATGGCCCGGGCTCCCGCTTCCATGGCCGCATAGACATTGGCCATGCCGAGGCCGTAGGTGTCATGGATGTGGGCGGTGACTTCGGCCGCTGGCTCGAGTGCCAGCACCTTCTTCACATAGCGCAGGACCTGGTCGGGATGGGCATGCCCAGCGGTGTCCGCCAGGCTGATGGAGGTGAGCCCGGCCTCCAGGTAGGCAGCAACAATGCTCATGATTCGGGCCTCGTCGATAACCCCCTCGAAGCCGCAGCCGAAAGCGCTCTGCACGCTCACCTGCACCTTTCGTCCGGCCTTCTTGCCTTCCAGGGCGATGGCTATGATGCGGCGAGTGGCCTCCTCCGTCCCCATGCCTGTGTTCTTCCGGCTGTGGGTCTCCGAGGCGGAGACGCCCATGCAGATGAGGGGAACTCCCACCTCCAGGGTCCGCTCTAGCCCCTTTTCGTTGAGCACCAGGCCGGACAATACGGCGTGGTGGGATTCCCTTATGAGGATCCGGAACAGTTCGTCCGTGTCCGCCATCTGAGGCATCCGATCGGCTCGCACGAATGACCCCACCTGGACAATGTCCACGCCTGAATCCGCCACCCGGCGGATCCAGTCCAGTTTGACCTCCGTCGGCACCACCGCCGCTTCGGCCTGGAGGCCATCGCGGGGACCGACTTCATGAATGAGGATCGCATTCATGGCGGCCTCAGAGCTTCTGTGCGATGGCTTCGCCCATCTCGAGCGTGCTGGCGCTGCCACCCATGTCGTAGGTGCGGACCTTGCCCTCGGCGATGACGGCGGCGGTGGCGGCCTCGAGGCGGGCGCCCTTTTCGGTCTCGCCGAGCCAGTCCAGCATCATCTTGGCCGCGAGGATGGTGGCGATGGGGTTCACCTTGTACTGCCCGGCGTACTTCGGGGCACTGCCGTGGCTGGGCTCGAACACGGCCAGCTTTTCGCCGATATTGCCCGAGCAGCCGAAGCCGAGACCACCGACCATCTGGGCCGCGAGATCGCTGATGATGTCGCCGAACAGGTTCGTTGCCACCATCACGCCGTAGTTCTTGGGATTCTTCAGCATCCACATGGTGATGGCGTCGACGTTGGCATCGTCCATCTGGATGCTCGGGTATTCCTTGGCGATGCGCTTGCCCGTCTCCAGGAACATGCCTTCCGTGGCGCGCACCACGTTGGCCTTGTGAATGACCGTGACCTTGGGATAGCCGAACTTCTTCGCGTAATCGAAGGCGGCCCGGATGATACGGTCACAGCCCTTCTGCGTGTTCACCTTGCAGGTGATGGCGAAGGCGTCGCCGGGCAGGTCCGCGAAGGGACCGAAGGGCTTGCTGAGCTTCTTCAGGCTTTCCTTCAGTTCATCGGGCACCGGGCTGAATTCGACGCCGGCATAGAGATCCTCGGTGTTCTCCCTGAAGACCACCATGTCGATGCCTTCCCTGTAGTTCAGGGGATTGCCGGGATAGGCCTTGCAGGGGCGCAGGCAGGTGAAGAGGTCGAACATCTGCCGCATGCGGACGATGGGGCTGCGGTAGATGAGACCTCGGCCTTTCAGCTCGGGTGCCAGTTCCGCTTCTGCGTCTTTCACGGGCTTGGAAGTGATGGCCCCGAACATGGCGGCATGGCTGTGTTTCAGCAAGTCGATGGTGCGCTCGGGGAAGGACTCGCCCTCCCTGCGCCAGAACTCCCAGCCGATGTCGCCGTGGGTGTACGTAGCCTCGAACTTCAGGGCGTCCAGGCAAAGCCTCGCCGCCTCCATGACTTCGACCCCGACCCCGTCCCCGGGCAACCACGCGATGTTGTACTGGCCCATGATCGGTTTCCTCCGGAATGGGGCTGGAACTCGGGCGCAAGACCGCACCGGAATCGCCCAATCATGACCTCATCGTTGGATTTGAGCCCGGGCGGCCATCACAAAACCCCCCGAAATCGCAGGATGCTGGAACCCCACCCGACAAACTGTCAAACCACCCGGATCACTTGCAGGCCAGCCAGCTGGCTCCCGTGCGCACCTCCGCGGCGAGCTTCACGCCCAGGGCGCCAAGGTCGTCGGCCCCTTCCATGGCCTCCTTGAGCAGGATGGCCGCCCTTTCCACTTCCTCCTGAGGTGCCTCCATGAGCAGCTCGTCGTGGACCTGGAGCAGCAGTCGGGCCTTCAGGCCCGAGGCCAGGAGGCTTCGGTGCAGGCGCACCATGGCGCGGCGCATGAGATCCGCGGCCGTACCCTGAACGATGGTGTTCACAGCCTCGCGGAGGGCCGTGTTCTGGTCATTCCTGTTCGAACTTTCCAGATAAGGAATGCGGCGGATGCGACCCCAGTGGGTGCGGACCAGGCCTTCCGCCAGGGCCTTTTCCTTGGCCCCCTCGATCCAGGCGGCCACCCTGGGCATGCGCTCGAAATACCGCTCGATGAAGGCCTTGGCTTCCTTCTGGCTGACGCCGATGTTGGCGGCGAGGGCGAAGGCCCCCTGGCCGTAAAGCAGGCCGAAGTTGACCGCCTTGGAGGCACTGCGCTGGTCCGAGGTGACCTGGTCCATGGGCACGTTGAAGACCTCGGAGGCTGTCCGACGGTGGATGTCTTCGCCGGCCTCGAAGGCCCCCAGCAGCACGGGGTCCCCGGCCAAGGCAGCCACCACCCGCAGCTCGATCTGGCTGTAGTCCGCGTCCAGCAGCACCCAGCCTGGCTCGGGCACGAAGGCCCCGCGGATGGCCCGACCCTCTTCCGTGCGGATGGGGATGTTCTGCAGATTGGGATCGCTGGAGGCCAGCCGTCCCGAAGCCACCGCCGCCTGATGTAGCCGAGTGTGCACGCGACCAGTGATGGGGTTCACCATCAGTGGCAGCGCCTCCACATAGGTGCCCAGCAGCTTCACCATCTGGCGGTGGCGCAACAGCTCGCTGGCGATCTCGGCCCCTTGCTTCTCCGCCAGTTCCTGAAGCACTTCCTCGTCGGTGCTGGGCGCCTTGGTCTTGCCGGTGTACTTCACGGGCTTGTAGCCAAGCTTGCCGAAGAGGATGGCGCCCAGCTGGGTGGGGCTGTTCAGGTTGAAGGGCTCCCCGGCGAGTTCGATCACCCGGGCTTCGGCGCGTTTGCGCTCGCCGTGCATGCGCAGGGCGAGTTGGGAAAGGACATCCAGGTCCAGCCTGACGCCGTGGCCTTCCAGGGCCGCGAGCACCTCCACCAGGGGCAGGTCCACCTCCTCGTACAGGAGTTTCAGCTGGTCATCGGTGAGCTTCGCCCGCAGCTTGTCGCAAAGCCGCAGGGCCAGGTCGGCGTCCTCGGCCGCGTACTGCACTGCGTGCTCGAACCCGGCCTGGTCGAAGCGTTTCTGACCCTTGCCCTTCCCCACCACCTCCTCGAAGGCGATGGGCTTCAGGTCCAACAGGCGCACGGAAAGATCGTCCAGGTTGTGCCGGACACCGCTCTCCAGCAGGAAGCTCAGCACCATGCTGTCATCCGCCAACCCCAGCACCGGCAGACCATGGCGAGCCAGCACCTGGAGGTCGTACTTGAGGTTCTGGCCGCACTTCCCGATGGAAGCGTCCGCCAGCAGGGGCGCCAGGATGCGGCGGACCTCACCGAAGGAAAGGTTGCGGGAATCCAGGTGCGGCGCCAATTGTGTAAAGAAGGCCGCCGCATCGCCTCGCAGGTCCAGCATGGAGTCCGGCAGGCCCGAGTCGGGCAGCAACCCCGGAAGCGAGCCCTCCGTATCGGCGGTGGCCGGTTTCAGGTGGGCCAGGGGCACATAGAGCCCCTCATTGGGCACCCAGGACAGGCTCAGACCCACGATGTGGCCCCGTGTGGGATCGATGCTGGTGGTTTCCGTGTCCAGGCCGAAACGGCCCGCGGCGCGGCAGGCGGACACGGCGGCTTCGAGATCGGCGAGGGTGGTCGCGGAGCGGTATTCCCGTTCGCTGCCCGCCTGTTCCGCGTTCTGGGTGAACTCCTTGGTGAGGGTCTGGAAACCCAGGGCCTTGAAGGTCTCCCGGGCCTTGGCCTCGTCCACGCCGGCATAGGTGAGATCCCTGGGATGCAGCGCGAGATCGAGGTCCGTCACGACCGTGACCAGGCGCTTCGTGAGTCCCAGCCATTCGGCGGCGGCCTCCAGCCCCTCCCGCTGCTTGGGCTTCAGCTCGGCCTTGGCCGCAATGACGCCATCGAGGCTGCTGAACTTTTCCAGCAGGAGCGCCGCACCCTTTTCGCCGATGCCCGGTACGCCCTTCACGTTGTCCGAAGCGTCCCCCACCAGGCTGAGGAAGTCCACCACTTGCTCGGGCCACACGCCCATGCGGGCCTTCACGCCCTCGCGATCGTGCCAGACCTCGCCATCCTTGGTGTTCAGCACCTGAATGTGGAGGTCGTCGTCCACCAGCTGGAGCAGGTCCTTGTCCGGGCTCACGATGACGGCGGGAAGGCCCATGGCGGCAGATTCCCGGGCCAGGGTGCCCATGACGTCGTCCGCCTCGTAGCCGTGCAGTTCCACGATCGGGATGTTCAGGGCCTCCACCAGCTGGCGGATCATGGGGATCTGCGGG
>Ga0182021_10003211_pt1 | contig 19203 bp, 12 predicted proteins | sample 612E3MmetaG_FD_120493 | JGI IMG/M metagenome (GOLD analysis project Ga0182021, IMG submission 120493) | Permafrost microbial communities from Stordalen Mire, Sweden - 612E3M metaG (Illumina Assembly) | ecosystem: Environmental > Terrestrial > Soil > Wetlands > Permafrost | place: Sweden... | reverse complement strand
TCTGGAACTAATTGAAGAAGTCCCTGGCCTCGATATCATCCTGGCTCCTGTCGGCGGTGGCGGATTGCTTAGCGGAACGGCTCTTGCAGCATACTATTTTTCACCTCTCACTAAAGTGGTCGCAGCCGAACCCGAACAGGCTGACGATGCATACCGTTCTTTCAGGTCCGGTTCCATTATTCCTTCCGTCAATCCGAAAACTATTGCCGACGGGCTAAGGACTTCTCTTGGAAGCCTTACATTCCCGGTTATTCAAAAACATGTCAGTGAGATCGTCACGGTCAGCGAGGATGGAATACTGAATGCCATGAAATTTATCTGGGAAAGAATGAAGATCCTGATCGAACCTTCATCCGCAGTCCCATATGCAGCAATCCTGGAACAAAAAATAAAGATAGAAGGTAAACGTATAGGCATCATCATATCAGGTGGAAATGTGGACCTTGATAATTTGCCCTGGTAAGCTATGAAAAAAGGGATCCTGTTTCTTATTCCGTCACCGCTTGGCGAATCAGGCGTGGATGAGGTGTTACCGGAAGGGACCTTAAGGATTATACGAAGGCTTGAATGCTTCATCGTTGAGGAAATAAGAACTGCGCGGAGGTTTCTTAGAAAAGCCGGGGTCTCAAGGGATCTTGGTGAAATCAGGTTCATCGTCTTTAATGAGCACTCCGCTCAACCAACCTATGATGAATATCTGAGCCCTGCAGGGGAAGGCTGTGACATCGGATTGCTGTCGGAAGCAGGGGTTCCGTGTGTTGCAGATCCCGGTTCAGAAATTGTCAGGATGGCTCATGAGAACGGAATTCAGGTAAAGCCACTCAGCGGGCCTTCCTCCATTCTGCTTTCACTGATGGCTTCAGGCTTCAATGGCCAGAATTTTGCATTTACGGGTTATTTGCCGGTTGATAAACAGATGAGGAGCAAACGATTAAAGGAACTTGAAAGGCTGGCTATAGATCAGAAGCAAACCCAGATATTTATTGAAACTCCTTATCGGAATATACAGTTATTCCAGGCTATCCTTCAGTCATGCCGTGATGAAACCATGCTGGGACTGGGGATCGGCCTGGGAAGCAGCAAGGAAAATATACCGGTCCGTTCGGTAAGGGAGTGGAAAAAAACCGACCCGGGTCTTGGCAAAACACCTGCTGTTTTCATACTATATCATTATTGAACCTGTAACAATTCCTGCCTCTAAGCGTCTAAAACATATTCCTGAAATTCACTAAATTGAATACCATCCTTTCAACAGACCAGCTGTCAAAGAGCTTTGGGAAGATCCATGCCGTAGACCGGCTTTCTTTCGAAGTCAAAAAAGGGCAGGTTTTTGGAATCCTCGGGCCGAACGGCAGCGGAAAGACAACGACTCTGAGCATGCTCCTGGATCTCATCCAACCCGATAAAGGTGGTTTTTACTGGTTCGGGAAACTACCTTCAAAGGAAAGCAGGAAAAGGATAGGTTCGGTGATTGAAAGCCCGAATTTCTTCCCATACCTTGATGCAGTAAGTAACCTCCGGATCGTTGCTGACATCAAAGACAAGGGTTATGATGAAATTCCCGATGTTCTGCAGCTTAGCGGATTGTATGATAGGAGAAATTCAAAATTCAGGACCTTTTCATTTGGTATGCGGCAACGGCTTGCAGTCGCTTCAGCCCTGCTTGGGGCGCCGGAGGTCCTGATCCTTGACGAACCAACCAATGGGCTGGATCCCCAGGGTATTGCCCAGATCCGGGACCTCATCGCGCTGGTTGCTTCAAAGGGTACGACCATTTTATTAGCATCGCATTTACTGGATGAAGTAGAAAAGATTTGCACGCATGTCCTGGTTTTAAGCAAAGGGAGAATGTTATTCTCCGGGGAGGTCAGGGAGTTGCTGTCTGTATCCGATGCCATCGAACTCTCGGCCCGGGATATGCAGGCCCTGAAAAACGCAGTGAAAGAAATACCCGGTTTTATCTCATTCACTGAATCGGAAGGAATAATCCATGTTCATTTCGATGGACCGGTAAGTCCCGCGGATATTAATTCATTCCTATACAACAAAGGGATTATACTTAGCAGGCTCTCTGAAAGGAAGCGCAGCCTCGAACAGCATTTTCTGGAACTCTTGCAGGAAAACACATGATGAAGCTCCTTAAAATCGAATTTAAAAAGATCCGGACATACAAGGTTTTCTGGATCCTTTTTGGCTTGTATTTTATCTTTCTTGCTGCCGGGATACTCCTTGCTGAATTCATGATCAATCATATGGTGAATGATGTGAATAAAAGAATGCCCATCCCGTTTCCGCATATTGCGATCTACTATTTTCCTGATGTTTGGCAGAATGTGGCTTTCTTTGCCAGCATTCGTTACGTCCTTATTTTTCCGGCAATCATAATGACTATACTGATAACCAATGAGTTCACATTTAAAACAATAAAGCAGAATATCATCAACGGAATGAGTAAAGCAGAGTTCCTTGTTTCAAAACTGCTCATCATTTTTCTGATGGCTATCCTGATGACTTCCGTTCTGACGGCGGGGGCATTCATCATAGGGCTGGCTCATTCAGGGTTTAACGATATCGCATTTCTTACCAAGGGAATTCCTTTCATGGCAGGTTTTTTTGTCAGTATTCTATGCTATATGATCTATGCGTTCTTTACCGGGTTCCTGCTCAGGAATACAGGGCTTTCAATCGCGATATTCACTCTTTATTCCCTGATCATCGAGCCGGTTGTTTATTTTTTCCTTCGTGCCCCGTTCATGTTCAGGAATACGATCTATACCTATCTGCCGGTGAATGCGGTGATCCGTCTGGCTGAATACCCGGCCATCCCCACACTCAAAAAGTTAATGGGCCTCGAGCTACAGTCCCACGTAAGCTTTACCGCCTGCCTTGTACCATTGGGATATGCAGCCATCATGACTCTCATTGTCTTTATCGTAATTAGGAAAAAGGATCTCTGACGTTTAAAATCAGGTGCAGGGGGAATCAATTATCCTGCATTTTTCAGAGTCCGTTTCTTTTCCTTAATGCCCACTCTCCTGAAAGCAGGAGAAGGATCATAAGGAACATCCAGAGATTGCCTGTAAGATCAGTGAATTTTTTCAGGGAATGGGATACTGATCTGATGTCATCGCGTTTTGAAATAGCCTCTTCCAGTTTATGGATATCATTGACCGGAACCATAATTCCATCATGGGATGCAGTGATCAGGTGCAAAAGATTGAAATCTGCCACGAGATTGACCATTTCCAGGTCAAGAGGGGTTATAATCACCTGCCCGTGTTTTTTATATGTTGACCGGCCAAGGCTGGCAGATGCGTTAAATGTGTAATTACCGTATGGAAAAATTCCGGCATTCAGATAATAGCCTTTTCCTGTCCGTGTAAATATAAACGGATATTTCTTTCCTTCTTCATTGGTCAGTTCCAGACTTACATCAGGAGTGTTGACTAATTCATGGCTGGCATTGAAAAGGCTGGCATCAAATTCCATATCCGATCCTTCCTCGATCCTGCTTCTGACATTAACGCTGAAAGGGCTCGAATCGGTTTTAACTGCCAGATATTGGGCAATCCGCGTGAAGAGTTCGTCAAACAGGGTGAAATCAGATTTCCGGCTGAAATTCCACAACCTCCATCTCCAGAAATTTTCCCCGGCGATTATCCCCGTTTTCCTTTCAGGCAGGTCAAAGAACATGATCAGAGGAAAACGGGTCTGGACATTTCCGATTTTTTGGAAGAACAAGATGTCTGTCACAGGTCCTGATTCGAAAGATCCTGAGGGGCATAGCAAGGGAGGGAATTCCCTGACCAGCGGATAGGTCTGGGGCTCGACAGAGAAAAGTGAGAAGTCAGGGTTCGGCATTGGCAGGACATCTAGCATAGTCTTTTTCGGAGTGTTAATGATCAGGCCGGTTTTCATGCGGTTGAACCCGGTCAGGTCTGTCTGGGTCCCTATAATAAAAAGGATGGGGCTGCCTTCAGGGACAATGGCGGAGGGATTTATTGTTCCCATGACAGAGGGAAGCTGATAAAGAATGTATAAATTAAATATTTTTCCTGAATTTTTAAGGTCAGAAGGGTTGAACTGGCTGACCACGAATTTCTCGCTTGACTGGAAAGCGCTGACCAGGGCGGCAATATCCGGGTGAGGACTTTCATAAACGATTGCAACTTTGATCCTGGATTCAATTACCTCTACATAGAAGTCCCTTTTATTGTTGGATTTGCTGATTTCACCTTCCAGCGGCTGCAGTTCAACAGTATATTTCTGGATGCCTTTTTCCCGGGCCTGAAGTGTCCCTTCAACCCTGATTACAGAATGTTCATCAGCCGGGTTAAAGGATTTCGAAAAAACCTCCTGCCCTGAATGCAGTATCCGGAGTCTGGAAGTCTGTCCTATGCATTTATTGAATTCAATCATCATTTCAAACGGGAACTGGTCATTTAAATAAACCTGTTTATTGACTGTGATATTTCTGATCAGGGCATCCTTTCTCCTGTTTGTGTCACCGGTTGAGATGGCATATATTGGAACATTCAGCTTCATGGCAGAATAATACGGATTGGCACCCTTATTAAAAATTCCGTCACTGGCAAGGATCACCGCTCCCAGGTTTTTGTTGAGGTAACGGTTGTTCACTTCATCAAAGAACATGGATATATCAGTGCTTTTCCCTTTAAAATCCAGGGGAAGACCGGGTGCCAGGTGATCCCCGAAAGTATAGGTTTTCACAGTAAAGCGGCCAGACAGGTTCCTGATCAGTTTTTCCAGTTCCCCGGGAAGATTTTTAAGGATCAGGGACGAATCCCTGGTTGTGACCATGGAAGCAGATCCGTCAACCCCGATCACGATGACAGGTTTTTCAACCTGCCTTACCGTTCTTCTGATCAGTGGTGTAAGTAACAGGAAGGAAATGAGTGACACCGCAAAGAACCTGATTATAACCAATACCCAGAGAAGCCGTGAACTGATATCCGTTCGCCGCTGACGGAAATACAATCCGGTCGAGAAGGCTGCTCCGGTCAGAATACAGAACAGCAGGAACCAGGAAGGATATTCTGTTACAAGATTAAGCACTGGGGTTATCAGGTATGAAGTCCGCCACAGACACTGATGGCCTGTCCGGTGATATATTCCGAAAGGTCAGATGCAAGGAAAAGGGCCAGATTGGCAACTTCTTCCGTTGTCCCGCCACGTTTGAGCGGAATATCCTTAAGCCATTCCATCCGGATCTCAGCCGGAAGTTTCTGGGTCATTTCCGTTTCAATGAAACCCGGAGCAATGGCATTCGCACGGATATTACGCGACCCGAGCTCCATTGCAACGGATTTGGTAAATCCGATGATACCGGCTTTGGATGCAGAATAGTTCGACTGTCCGAAATTACCTTCAATGCCGACTACCGAACTCATATTAATAATAGAGCCTGACCGTTGTTTGATCATCTGCCGCTGGACCGCTTTTGTCAGGTTAAAGACCGATTTAAGATTCACTTTCAGAACAAGATCCCAGTCAGCTTCCGAAAGTCTCAGCAATAGGTTATCACGGGTTATTCCGGCATTATTGACCAGTATGTTCAGGGAGCCGAAATCAGTAATTACATCATTTATAAGTTTTTCACTATCCTCGAAGGAACTTGCATCCGAGGCATATCCTTTGGCTTTAACACCTGAATTTTTAAGTTCTTCTTCAAGGGATCGTGAATTATCATCATACGCTAAATCAGAAAAAGCTATGTCAGCTCCATGACGGGCAAAATTAAGCGCGATAGCTTTTCCGATGCCCCGGTTTGCACCGGTTATCAATGCAATCTTTCCTTCGAGTAACTTCATCCTTTAAAATTAATTTTTAATACTGCACTTATATCCACCTCACCAGGTTAAAGTCCTGCCTGTGGGGGAGCAACGGACTTTTCGGGAAAAGACGGAAAACAAAATCAAAAACACCGGGCTGGTTGATCGGAATATTGCATTCGAAGACAGCAATGTTTTTTTCAGAACTTATCAGATTCATTTCTTCAACCAGAATAGGTTCATTAACCCGGTCGTTGACCTTCTTCCCGAACAATACCTCTATTCCTACATCAGTAGCTGACAACTCGTTCAGATCAAGAACGATGGTGGAGATAAACGAATCTCCGAGGGATAATGGTTTCTGGTCAGAATCATGGGTTTTCACCGAAACGATCCCGATGCTGTCCCAGCTCCTCATCACCTTTCGTTTCCATGAAGCAATATGGCGGGCTATCTCATAATTCTTGGCAGTCAGGGTTTTTGTTCTCTTGAACAGCTTAGAATAATACTGGCGGATATAATCATCAAGCTGGCGCTTCATGGTAAAATGGGGAGCAATATCTGCAATGGTATTTTTGATATAGGATATCCATTTTACAGGTATGCCTTTATCATCCCTGTCATAGTATAAGGGAACAATTTCTTCTTCAAGGATGGTATAGATTGTTTCGGCATCCAGTTCATCCTGGAACTCCGGAATATCGTATGTGGATTCCTCCTGCAGGGCCCAGCCTGCACCGGGCCTGTATCCTTCAGCCCACCAGCCGTCGAGGACGCTGAAATTTACAACGCCGTTCATGACAGCTTTTTCGCCGCTGGTCCCTGAAGCTTCAAGCGGGCGGGTTGGTGTATTGAGCCAGATATCCACTCCCCTGATAAGGTATTTAGCCAGCTCCATATCATAATTCTCAATAAAAAGGATCTTTCCCAGAAAAGCAGGGGTTCTTGCAATCTCGACGATCCGTTTGATGAGGTCCTGGCCGGCTTTATCATTCGGATGCGCTTTCCCTGCAAAAAGGAACCGGACCGGTTTTTTATCGTTATTGACAATTTTTTCAAGGCGGTCCAGATTGCTGGTAAGCAGGTGTGCACGTTTATAGGTGGCAAACCGGCGGGCGAATCCGATGGTAAGTGCTTCCTGCCTCGCGGCCTCCCTCATTTTAAAGATCAGTTTGGGATTTTCATGTCTATTGGTCAGGTCCACATACAAACGATGCTGAAGGTACTCTTTCAGCTGATCTTTTTGTTTTTTCCGTGTACTCCAGATGACTGAATCTTCAACGCCCCGGATCTTATGCCAGTATTCAGGATTTGACTGATCCTGCATAAAGCCGTCCCCGAAAGTGTCTTTATACAGCAGCTGCCATGACTTTGCAGCCCATGTCGGAAAATGAACCCCGTTGGTGACATATCCGATATGAAGTTCAGAAGCGTAATAGCCTGGGTACAGAGGCTGGAACATTTCCCTGGTGACCCGGCCGTGTATCCTACTAACGCCATTAATTTCCTGTGAGCATTTCGCAGCAAGAACACTCATTGAAAATTTCTCATCGGGATCATTTTCCCTCATTTTCCCGAGATTCATGAACTGGTCCCATTTGATGTTCAGATAATCCGGATAATGAGAGAAATATTGCCTCATAAGGTCTTCAGGGAAAGCATCGTGGCCGGCAGGGACAGGTGTATGTGTGGTAAAGAGGGTCGAGGAACGGACGACCTCAAGTGCCTGAAGAAAAGTCAGTTTTTCGTTCTGCACCAGTCTGCGCAACCTTTCCAACCCGATAAATGCCGAATGACCTTCATTACTATGGTAAACATTAGGTTTAATTCCCAGTGCTTCCAGCATCCTGATCCCTCCTATCCCAAGGATAAATTCCTGGCGGATCCGGTTTTCAAGGTCTCCGCCATATAACTTATGGGTGATGCTCCTGTAATTCTCGTCATTTTCTTCAATATCTGTATCTAGCAGGTACAGCGGGATCCTGCCGACATCCACTCTCCATACTTTGGCATAGAGTGTTTTTCCGGGCAGTCCGAAACTTATCTTTAGCCAGTTCCCGTTATCATCGCGAACAGGAATTATAGGGAGATGGGTGAACTTCTGAGGCAAATAGACCGCGATCTGATCACCCGAAGGTGAAAGAGTCTGGATAAAATAGCCGTAACGGTACAAGAGGCCGATTCCGACAATATTCACATTCGAATCAGAAGCTTCTTTAAGGTAATCGCCGGCAAGCATTCCCAGTCCGCCAGAAAAGATCTTAATAGTATCGTGCAGTCCATATTCCATGCTGAAATAGGCGACCATTTCATGGGGTTTGTCGGCTGCCTTTGCCATATAGTCGTCGAACATGGTGGCAACCAGGTCCAGGCGGGCAATGTAGTCCTCATTATGGCTGAGTTCCTGGACTTCCCTGTATGACAAAGATTCAATTAAAGCAATCGGGTTGAACTTCAGTTCATACCATCTTTCTTTATTGATCATCTCAAACAGTTCGGCTCCTTCGTAATGCCAGCACCACCATAAATTTCTGGCAATCCGTTCGATACTTGCCAGGTTTTCCGGTATCCTTTGTTGTACCAGGACTTTTTTCCATTCCGGGCGATTGTCAGAAATACTTTTTGGCGATGTTGCATAAAGCTGGGGTTGTTTAGCGGCATAGAGATCCCCACGTTTCAATGCTTTTTCCAACGCCAGGCTGAAGGCTTTGTAGTAATTTACAATCAGGTTTGTCCAAAGAGCGGAGCGTGAGATTTCATATGCTTTGATCCGCATCTTAATGATCTCTTTTTCGGATTTGGAAGCACATACGATCACGGTTTTCACGATCTCATCCACGACCTCAGCATCATTATCATCATCCCTGTTGATCACTGCAATGCAATCCTTGATATTCGGATAAAGGTTTTTCACCCACTGTCCGAACCCGGTAAGGGAGGTTGTGATCGTGGGAATATGGAAGGATAAACTTTCCTGGGAGGAATATCCCCAGGGTTCATAATAGGATGGGAATATCGTTCCGTCAAACCCAATCAGGAGGTCATAATAGGAAAGGTTGAAAACACCGTCAGAGCCATTCATAAGGGCCGGGACATAGAAGAGCATTACCTTATCCCCGGCTCTGTTCCCGATCCCGCTTTCTTTCATCTTCTTCAGCAACCAATCATTGTCAGGCTCATTTAGAATATGAGTCAGGTATTGGTCAGTTCTTGGCTTTTCCAGATCTTTCTTTGTTATCCAATCCAGCAGTTCTTTACGGGGGCCTGATTCAAAGGCCGGGACCACCATGAATGCGATCACGTGCGTGGGAAGGTCCGGCTGTGCCTTAAGCCTGGACATTGCATCGATGAACAGGTCATATCCCCTGTTCCTTGTTTCATGCGGACCACTTGTCAGGATCAGGATGCTGCTCCTGGGAAGTTGCTGGCCGGTCATGGCTTCAGCCACCTCAAAAAGCTTATTCCTGGCCTCTGCCCTTTTCTGGAAATAGTCATCCTTGACCGGAACAAAACTGTCCTCAAATCCGTTGGGTGTGAGAAGATCAGCTCTCCTGCCCAGAAACTGTGCGCATTCATCGTTAGTAAGCTCCGACAGTGTAGTGAAGACATCCGCTTCATTGGCTGAAACCTTCTCTAGCGAAAACTTGCTTACGAGCCCGAATTGCCTGGCACACGATTCCCCGTTATACTGATCAAAATTTTTATACAGTGGCAGTCCGGTTGCAGCAATATGCCTGCCGATAACAGTAGAATGGGCACTGAAGACGGTCCCGGCCTGAGGAACATGCTCCTTCACATACAGCAAACCCGTTCCGCACAACCATTCATGAAAATGTGTAATAATTTTATCGTGGTAAGAAATATTGAAATTATAAAAGCTTTCGGTGATTTTCCCGGCCGCATATCCGAACAGGGCCGGTTCAAGATAATCGTATCCCCCGGTCAGTGAATCAAGTTTGAAGTCCTCCCAGTAATGAGCAAGGATTTTGTCTTTTTCTGCAAATAAAGGAGTGAAATCAACCAGGAAAACCACAGGCTTTCCATGAACGTTCCACCTTCCTATCTTCAAACGGAACCCCTCACTTTCTGCCTTCTCTCTCCAGGATTTATAGAGGAACCTGTCTTCAAGGAAGTCGGGATTCTGGTGAGTTTCTTTCCAGACATCGGGTCCGATCAGGACATAATTATCCCTGAATTTCTCAACCATCGTCAGGGATTTTGTTGAAAGGACCGTATAGACTGCGCCAATCTTATTACAGACCTCCCAGCTTACTTCGAAGACATAATCCGGGACAAGTTTCGATTCTTCTTTCACTTTGCTGTTCTCTTTGTAATTGTTTTTCTGACAGCTTTAACAGTTTTTTGAGCAACCTCTGATAGTTTAGACTTCCGTGAAGCTTTGGGAATAGCTTTCAGTGTTTTTTCGGCAGCTTCAGACATTTTTTCTTTCAGTGAGGGTTTGGGTAGAACTTTGCCGGCTTTTTCATCAGTTCCGGATATTTTTAATTTCCGTGAGGATCCGGATGAAGATTTCCTTGTTTTTTTATCGGTTTCAGATAATTCAGGCTTCGCCCTGGTTTTGAGGGCGGCATTCTTCGATACCTGTTTTATAGCCGTTTTTGCAGGCTTGGCCGAATCCGATCCGGTTGTTTTTTTTGTTTTATCAGTTCTCTTTTTTGTCTTTTTCGTTAATTCCGCTGACATTTCAGCTTCCCGTTTTGAACTGACAGCAGATTCGACCCGGATCGTAAAATCCGAGATGGCATTCATATAATTAATAAAGGCGTCGTAGGGTGAGCCATAGGGATTAAAATGTTTATGCACCTCCCCTGCCGAGAACCATTTTGTCGACATATAATAAAAATGGTTACTGGTCTGAAGATAGCCCCAATCGCGCTGGATTACAGAGTCATTGATCCCAGCCAGGGATTCTGAAAGTGCATACAGTTTTGAAAATGCTTCTGACTGAAGCTCATTGCCTGTCCAGGCTGTAAGATCCCTTTCTTCATCAGCCCATGAGATGGCATAAGGCACGGAAATAGCTGCCATTGGCTGAAGGTTATGGTACAATTCCTCCGGAGTATTAAATGAAAAACCGGAATTTCTGAAAACTACGGAAGGAAGATGATAGAAGAAATCAAAGATTCCTGTTTCTTTCCACTGGTGTTCACCTATGGTTTCATAATCCATAAAAAGGTTAACGACTTCCTCATGAGGATCGAGTGCATTCAGCCAGCCTGTGAACTTCTCGGCTGTCAGGGGCCATTCTGACCAGCTACGCTCTGAGAACCTGAAGCTTATATCATCACTAAGGCGGAAATTCCTTAATAATACCCTGAGTTTCGGGTTCAGGTTATTACAGTACATGTAATTAGGGCTTTTCCAACCCAGGACATGCTTGGCTCCTTCGGTAAGCATCGTATGAAAACCCTGGTTGGCAATGGATTCTCCTATCAGATCGGAGTATATGAGCTCCGAGTTACGGAAAGTCAACGTTTTTTGACCAAAAAGATCATCAATCCTTTGCCGGTGTATGTCAACCTGGCGGATAAACTCTTTCTCATTCCCCAGGGAGGCAAGCGAATGATACTCTGTTTCGCAAAGGAATTCGACGCAACCGGTCGAAGCAAGCTTGCGAAAACTGTCAATGACTTCCGGAGCAAAATGTGAAAACTGATCGAGGGCAGTGCCTGAAATCGAATAACTCACTTTAAATGCTTTTCCGAATTCGCTGATCAGTTGAAGCATCATTCTGTTCGCAGGAAGGTAACATTTCTCCGCCACTCTCTTGATGATATGCCTGTTCTGATAGTCATCATAATAATAATGGTCAGACCCGATATTAAAAAACCGGTAGGTTCTGAGCCGGTAGGGCTGATGAACCTGAAAATAAAGACATATTGACCTCATAAAGCAAACTTAAATGTTATGGCCTGTTGCATTGTTATAGATATCAAGAACCTTAAAAGCAGCATTTTCCCATTTAAGGCTATCAACTTCAGATTTTCCATATATCGCAAACATTTTTTTCAGGCCGTCATAATGTAAAATTCCATAAATAGCATCGGCAAGGGCATCGATATCCCAGAAGTCCACTTTTAACGCGTGCTGGAGCACTTCAGCAACTCCTGATTGCTTGGATATCACAACGGGAACATTTGACCTCATCGCTTCCAGGGGTGAAATACCAAATGGCTCTGAAACCGAAGGCATCACATATACATCACTCAAAGCGAACATACGGTCGACGTCAGTACCGGACAGGAAACCTGTGAAATGAAAACGGGTTCCGATTTTCAATTTGGCAACCCGGCGGATCATGCGATTCAACAGATCTCCGGAACCCGCCATGACAAAACGTACATTAGGGTCCCGCTGCAGCACTTTATATGCTGCCTCAACGAAATAATCCGGTCCTTTCTGATACGTCACTCTCCCGAGGAAAGTGACGATTTTTTCTTTCACATATTTTGTGACATCTTCGGATTCAGGTCTGTCAACAGGTTCAACAGCATTGTGGACTGTGAACACTTTTTCGGGATTGATCCCATATCGTTCAATGACGATCTGACGCGTAAAATTAGACACAGTTATCACGCAGTCAGCTTCTTCCATGCCATTGCGCTCGATATCATATACCACCTGATTGACACTCTCTCCTGACCTGTCGAATTCGGTAGCATGGACATGGACGATCAATGGTTTACCGCTGATGTGTTTCGCCGCAATTCCTGCCGGATATGTAAGCCAGTCATGTGCATGAATCACATCATAGTCGAATTTTCCAGCAACAGACAAGGCAACAAGTGCATATCTTGAAACTTCTTCCATCAGGTTGAACCCGTATTTTCCCGAAAACTGGTATTTACGGTCATATACTGAATGGGTCTCGGTTTTGGTCTTCACGATCTCGGTTGAGAGCCAGCGTTCAAATTCTTCCGGGCCGATATAAGGTACAAGGTTGGAGCCTATTTCCAGGTAGCTGATCCTGTCGATCATTTCCTGGTTGAGGGTTTGAGTGAAGTCCAGTTCGATATCACTGGCGTTAACCAGCCTGAAACCCTCTTTTGCTTCATCACCAAATGATTTGGGAACCACAAAGATTACGTCCACCCCTTGTTTGATAAGGCCCTTGGTAAGCCCGAAGCAGGCTGTACCAAGACCTCCTGTTATATGGGGAGGGAACTCCCATCCGAACATCAGTACTCTCATAATTTCTTAAACATTAAATAGTCCTATCATATTTTTCGATCAGCCATTTTATTCTCAGCAACTCTGCGACACTGCCGGCATAGGTGACTGCACCCCTGGGTGTATGAGGCGGGTCTCCGTCAAAAACTTCGCTTATAGTACCGATTCCATACTCTGTCAATGCAGGTTCAAAACCATTATACAGGTTCTTGATCATTGACATCCCGCTTTTTCCGTGTATCTTCAGGTATCCTTCGACAAAATGGCCAAGGAGCCAGGCCCTGACTGTCCCCTGATGATATGCAAGGTCTCTTTCCTGGGGCGTCCCCACATAAGATCCCTTGTAAACCGGGCTTTTTGGAGTAAGCGTACGGATACCGCGGGGCGTCAGTAATTCCTGCCTGACCCTGCCAAGGATCAGCTTACGCATTTCTTCATCCACAGGTGAAAAAGGAAGGGATGTTGCAAAGATCATATTCGGTCTCACCGTCCAATCCTTATATTCGCCATCCACATAGTCGGCAAGATATTGTTTGTCGGGATTCCAGAATGTCTTTACAAAACTTTCAGGAATTTTCAGGGAGATCTCTTCCCATTTGTCTGTAAACTCTGTATCCCCGTCTTTTTCCGCCAAGGAAAGTGCAAAGCAGATGGCATTATACCACAGGCTGTTAATTTCAACCGCTTTACCTGTCCTCTGAGTGACCGGTTTCCCATAAACAACGGCATCCATCCAGGTTACGGCAATACCATGTATGCCGGCATAGATAAGACCGTCATCTTCCATATGTATGTTGAACTCAGTGCCTTCACGGTATCCTTCCAGGATCATTGAGATTTTCCTGCCATATTCCTTCCATATCCTGTTTTCAGTACCGGTGAACATGGCATACTGCTGTAATGCCCAGATAAACCAAAGTGAGGAATCAGCTGACTGATAAGTTATATTACTTCCGGAACCCAGATGGGGCATCAACGGCCCCTTCATTTCCATAAGCATCTGGTCTATAATAGCTTTGGCCGTTTTAAATTCACCTGTAACAAGCAGCAAACCTGGAAGAGAAATAAAGGTATCCCGGCCCGAACGGGTGAACCAGGGGTATCCGGGCAGTAAGGAAATTTTTTTGCCCCGCTTAATTACGAACTGCTGGGCTGCATTGATCAGGCAGTTTTCGAAATTATCACGTGGAATCCGATGTTTTAGTTCCAGGTTATAAGCTTTCCTGATCTCTCCCTGACCAACTCCCTTGGTCCCGGCACAAAAATAAATGCTTTCGCCAGTCCTGATTTCAATCTCAAAAAACCCAGGGGTATACAAATCTTCCTGGAACTCATATCCCCTTTCCATTTCTTCCTGATATTCAATATTATGGTACCAATCAGGAGCATGAACATACTCATTTTCGGCTGAAATCTGCATAAACAGGTCAGTATAGCCGTGGTACATCCTGACTTTAATCCCGTTATGTACCTTCTCGAACTTTTTGTCAGCAAAAATATTCTCACGCGTAAGTGAATGAAAATTACGAAAGGCCAGAAAGGGCCTGAGACGTAATTTTGTCGGTGAATGAGCCTCGGCAAGAGTATATTTCATAATGATCCTGTCTTCCCTGGAATCGAAGAGGCTTTCGCGTGTGAGCACTGCACCTCCGACACGGAAAGTCAGTAAAGGAAAAGGATCCGCAGTGAAATCCAGTATATATTTATGCCCCTTAGGGTTATATATATTTCCAGGATATTTATGTATTCCCAGGTTAAATTCAGCATCCCTCTGGATTATCGTTTCATCAACCGAAGACAGAAGTACGTGCATATCATTATCAATCCCTGGTTGAGGTGTAACCAGAAGTCCATGGTATTTGCGGGTATTGCAATTGATGATGGTCGTATTTGCATAGGAACCGGCACGGTTCGACCTCAGCATTTCACGCTTCAGCGAATACTCGAGGTTTATCAGCTGATATTTATCGAAATTGATATAGCTCATCTTGATCAATCTCCTGAAAAGTTCAAATATATCTTAAAATTTCCGGAAGTGCAAAAATACGATAAATTTAGAGGCGACGTTTAATAGATAAGCTTACTTTCTTTTTTTTATGTAAAATTGCATCCCAAACATCACCCATGCAAATAAATCTGCGGAATCCTGTTGGCCTCCTTATAATTCTGTTAATCAGCATTTCATGGTCATGCCGGAAAAATGAAAAGGTCGATTCCAGTCCTTCCCTTAAGTTGTCCTTTTCAACTGATACAGTAATGTTTGATACTGTGTTTGCGACCGTTGGTTCTGTGACAAAGCGCCTGATGGTTTATAACAGGAACGACCATAAAGTTTCCATTGCGCAGATCCAGCTGGCAGGAGGAGCAAATTCCTCTTACAGGATGAATGTCGACGGAAATTCTGCATTGAATATTCAAAACGTGGAAATCGCAGGCAAGGACAGCATTTTTATTTTTATCCGTGTAACCATAAACCCCAACGATAAAAACATAGCATTCATCGTAAGCGATTCCATTATTTTCATGACCAACGGGAATCGCCAGGTTGTGCAGTTGACAGCCTGTGGCCAGAATGCGGATTTCAATATCAAGAAGACAATCAGGGGCAACCAGGTTTGGGATAGCCTTAAGGCGCATGTGATATATGGTTTTTTAAGAATTGACACGGGGGCTGTTTTCACGATACTGCCCGGAGCTAAAATTTATCTGCATAAAAATGCATATATCGCCGTGTCCGACCAGGCCTCCTTGATTATCGGTGGGCAAGGGCAATGGGACCACCCGGTACGGATCCAGAGCGACCGGCTTGATACGTATTACCGTGACCTTCCCGGACAATGGGATGGCATATATCTTGAAAGGGGAAGCAGGGGTAATTCCATCAGTAATGCTGTCATTCAGAACGGGAATTACGGCCTGGTCATCGACTCATTGGTTACAGGCGGCATTGCCAAACTCACACTCAACGGAACAATTATTCAGAATATGGTGTATGATGGTATTTATGCCTACTCAACATCCATTACAGGTGAAAATTGTGTCATAGGAAATTGCGGTGGGTCAGCATTATGGATCGAGAAAGGCGGCAATTATGATTTCCGGCAGTTTACCATTGGAAACTTCTGGTCGGCATCGGTAAGGACTTTACCAGCGCTTTACTTAAGCAATTATACTACTGACTCGCTCGGTCCAATACCGCATTCACTTGACAGTGCCTATTTCGGTAATTGCATTATTTACGGCCTGGCCGATGGGGAAATTAAATATGACAGCGTGAAGACAGCCGGATTCTCACATATGTTCGACCATTGCCTGCTGAAAACTGGTTTAGGGGTTACAAATCCCAATTATTACTTAGAATGCATTGTCAACAAGGATCCTGGTTTTCTCGACGTTCAGAAGTTTGACTACCGGATTGACAGCATTTCCCCGGCGATCAACAAAGGTGTTCCTATGGGGGTGACGTATGATATCACCGGACAATTAAGACCGGATTCACCGGCGCTGGGGGCCTATGAGTACGCGAAGAAGCCATAATTTTAAAATGGTGAGATGATGGGAATGCGCGTTAAAAGGTAATTAAGAATTCCTGCAAAAGATCATATTTTAAGAACTTTATCAGGATTTCAGGGCTTTGAACATTGCCACGCCCAGGTCAGCGGGTGAATCAACAACATGAATGCCGCATTCTTTCAGAATTACTTTTTTAGCCTGGGCCGTATCGGATTTACCGCCGACTATAGCACCTGCATGTCCCATTGTACGTCCTTTCGGGGCAGTAGCACCTGCTATAAAACTAACCACAGGCTTCGTCCCGTGATCCTTGATCCAGTATGCAGCATCCGTTTCCATATTGCCCCCGATCTCTCCTATCATTACAATCCCTCTTGTTTCAGGGTCGGCCATAAACAATTCGACGGCTTCACGTATGTTCGTCCCGGGGATCGGGTCGCCACCGATCCCGATCATAGTGGTTTGCCCCAAACCAACTTTAGTGATCTGGTCAACAGCTTCATAGGACAAAGTACCGGAGCGGGAAACAATCCCAATACAACCTTTTTTATGTATAAACCCTGGCATGATCCCGATCTTGGTCTTAGGCGGGGTGATGATCCCCGGGCAATTAGGACCGATCAGCCTGACGTTTTTGCATTTCAGGTATTCTTTCACGGATATCATATCAAGGACAGGAATACCTTCGGTGATACATACAATGAGACTGATCCCCGAAGCGGTGGCTTCAAGGATAGCATCAGCGGCCATGGGCGGAGGGACAAAGATTACAGAAACATCAGCCCCGGTTTCTTTTACGGCGTCAGCTACAGTATTGAAAACAGGCAGTCCAAGATGTAATGTTCCTCCTTTACCCGGTGTGACTCCTCCGACAATATTTGTTCCGTACTCTTTCATCTGCGCCGCATGGAAAGAACCCTCATGGCCGGTAAATCCCTGAACCAGGATCCTTGAACGCTCATCAACCAGGATACTCATAGTTTTAATTTTACGGCCAAAATTAATGGCTTTTAAAACATCGGCAAGTTTTATTTAATATTTTTGTTTTATCATGCGTCTTTTTGATCTGGAAGATACTATCTGTGCAATTTCCACGCCTGCCGGGACAGGTGCCATAGCAGTTGCACGCATTTCAGGGCCTGATACTTTCAGGGTCATTGAAAAGATATTCAACCCTTTAAACAAGAAGACCGTCCTTAAAAAAGCCCTGTCACATACTATTCATCACGGTAAGCTCAGGAACAACGGAGGCCTTGTGGATGACGTGTTATTAAGTATTTTCAGGGGACCTAATTCGTATACAGGGCAGGATGTGGCCGAGATTTCCATTCACGGTTCAGATTACCTGCAGAAGAAAATCATAGAAATCCTGATAGAGCAGGGTCTCAGGCTGGCAAGACCAGGTGAATTCACACTGCGTGCCTTTCTTAACGGGAAGATGGATCTTTCACAGGCCGAGGGAGTCGCCGATCTGATCTCTGCCCATTCAAAGAATTCCCATGATCTGGCCCTTGCACAACTCAGGGGTGGTTTTTCACGGAAGATAAAAAATCTCAGGGACCAGCTGAAAAACTTTGTAACACTTCTTGAACTCGAGCTGGATTTCAGCGAAGAGGACGTGGAGTTTGCCGATCGCCGTAAACTTATCAGGCTGGTGAGATCGATGAACCGGGAAATTTCGTCACTTATAGAATCATTCCGACTCGGGAACGTCATCAAATCAGGTATCCCTGTAGCCATTATTGGCAAACCCAATACGGGCAAATCCACCCTTCTCAACGCCATTCTGAACGAAGAAAGGGCGATCGTTTCTGACATTCCCGGGACCACGAGGGACGCCATAGAAGATACCATTGTAATCGGCGGATACAGTTTCCGTTTCATTGATACTGCCGGCCTGAGAGCATCAGAAAGCAGAATCGAAACCATCGGGATTGAGAAAACATGGCAAAAGATAGGTGAAGCCAGTATTGTACTTTATGTGTTTGACGCGACAAAGGAATCTTATGAAGACGTGGTCTCAGCGCTGAAAGAGCTAAAGGATATAGCTGATCACCCCGACAAACACCTTATCCTGGTAGGTAATAAAATAGACAAAGTAAAAAAACTGCCGAGAGGATTTACATCCTTTGTCAACCTTGAAACCATTTTCGTTTCTGCCAAGCGGCATGAAAATATTCACCTCCTGGCCGAGAGCTTGCTTAAAAAGGTCAGCACGGCAGGGATCAGCGATGGTTCCATGGTATCCAATGCCAGGCATTATGAAGCTCTCCGGCATGCATTATCCTCGCTGCAGGATGCCTATCACGGTCTTTCAAAGGGTTTGCCTGCCGACCTTCTTTCAAGTCATATCAGGAATGCCATGCATTACCTGGGTGAGATCACAGGTGAAATTACTACCGAAGAGATCCTGGAGAATATTTTTTCCAGGTTTTGCATCGGAAAGTGAAGCTTCTTTTCTTTATCCAGTAATATCCATAATTTTTTTTCAAACAGATATTGACTTGTTCACTCAAGTTAATGTGTGAATCATGTAACTTTTTACCAAAGTTGTGTAACGGTTTGGTGGATGATGGCAGATACCTTTGTGCCATGTATATTAATTCACTGTTTTAAAATTTAATAAATGAACACAACAGAAGTAAAAGGAAACTGGAATGAGCAAAAAGGTAAGCTCAAACAGAAATTTGCAAGTTTAACAGATAAT
>Ga0182021_10003209_pt1 | contig 19209 bp, 14 predicted proteins | sample 612E3MmetaG_FD_120493 | JGI IMG/M metagenome (GOLD analysis project Ga0182021, IMG submission 120493) | Permafrost microbial communities from Stordalen Mire, Sweden - 612E3M metaG (Illumina Assembly) | ecosystem: Environmental > Terrestrial > Soil > Wetlands > Permafrost | place: Sweden... | reverse complement strand
GCTAAGGTTTCCACGTTCTGGATGAGCGTTGGTTTCTGCCAAAGTCCAGAGTTAGCGGGGTACGGTGGGCGCGGGCGAGGCATCGCTCTTCGACCTTCAACTGAAGCCAGAATGGCTGTTTCTTCTCCAGCTACGAATGCGCCTGCGCCAAAGCGGAGTTCTAGGTCAAACTTGAATGTAGTTTCTAAGATTTTTTCTCCCAACAGCGACATCGCTTTTGCTTGAGAGATGGCTTTTTGCAGGGTTTGGATGGCGAGTGGATATTCGGAGCGGATGTAGATGTAGCCTTTCTCGGCTCCTATTGCGTATGCGGCTATGAGCATACCTTCGATTATGGCGTGTGGGTCAGCTTCGGCTAGCGTTCGGTTGGCGAAGACGCCTGGGTCGCCTTCATCGAGGTTTGCCACTATGTATTTTGGTGTGTTATGGGACCTTGCCACTAAACTCCATTTTTGTCCCGTTGGAAACCCTGCGCCGCCTCTTCCTCTAAGACCGCTTGTGACGACTTCATAGATTACGCCCTGCGGTGTCATTGTTGCTAAACATTTAGCTAAAGCGGAGTAGCCGCCCGCTGAAATATAGTCTTGAATTCTTGACGGATCAATTTTTCCAGCGTTCCGTAGAACGAGCCTGTGCTGTTTTTGGAAGTACGCTTCGTTTTTGTAGAGCATTTCCTTGACGGGTAACCCCAAAACTATGTGGTCGCGGACGATTTCTCTTACTTTTTCGGGGGTTACGCTTTGGTAGAGGTAGTCGCCTGGTTCAACAAGTACTGCTGGACCAACCGAGCATGTGCCTATGCAGCCTGTTCGGGCAACTTTGCATTCTTTTTCCACTCCGAACTCTTTAACTGCTTCTTCGAAGGCTTTGAGAACTTTCAATGCGCCAAATGGCACACAGCCGCTTGAGCAGCATACGTTGATGCGGTAATTGTAGGCTCTTTGGAAATCAAGTTCTTGCTCAACTATTTTCTGTAAATCATCAAGTTTCAGCTTTAACCCCTCCGAGTGCTTCCTTTATTTTTTGAATTACAACTTCTTTGGTTGCTTTTCCGATGACTTGGTCGTCTACTACGATGTTTGGTGCCATGGCGCATGCGCCGATGCAGCGGGTTAACAGCAGGGAGAGCTTGCCGTCTGCGGTGGAGCCTCCGCGTTTGAGGTCAAATTCCTCTTCGATGGCTTCGATGATTTGCTCCACACCCTTCACATAGCAAGCAGTGCCTAAGCAACCTGTAACGACGTGTTCACCTGATTTTTTAAGCTTAAAGAAGCTGTAGAATGTGACTACGCCAAAAACGTGACTTGGAGGAAGATTCAATGAGCCAGAAATATCCATAAGTAAATCTTTATCTAAATAACCGTAAATTTCCTGCGCTTGATGCAGAATTTCCAGTAGAGCACTTTCTTGGTAATTATTGTCTTTTAGGACTTTTTCTAGCAACGAGCGTCTTTTATCGTCTCTTATCAAGAACTATTTTCCTCCGTAACGTTGTTTTCGTTTATACGGTCTAAAGGCTAACTGAAGCGGAAATATAAAAGGGTACAGGAAGCATTTTACTCGCTTTACTGTGAAAAAATCAGTTGGATAATTGAAAAGTATGTTATGACGGGTGATTTAGTTTGAATAAAAGAAAAATAAAAATTAGTCCTTGGGAAAAAGGGGCAGTTTATGCGGGGGTTGCTTCTTTTGCTTCTTTGATGGCTTTTTTGCTGTTGGAAACGGGTATTGCTTGTGGTTGCTCTTCCTGAGTTGCTTTTGGGGGTTCTGGTAGGTTTATGCAGCGGAAGTCGATGTCTTCGTCTTTGAGGTTAAGAGTGGCTTTAACGGTGCCGTCGGTTAAGTATTCAATGTTGAAGCCCATCTTCTTTGTCAGGCTTAAAGCTCGGTAGTTATCTTGTAGTATTATTGCGTCGACTTTTTCGATGCCTTTTTCCTTCGCAATGTCAAGCGTGTAATCAACCATTTTAGTTCCTAAGCCTAAGCCCTGCCAGTAATCGCTCACAAGAAACGCCATTTCACCGCTCTTTTCGTCGGATTCAAGGGTGAGGCGGCTGACACCGAGGATTTTGCGTTTGCCGTTTTCATCCATTTCAGCAACTAACGCGATTTCGCGGTCGTAGTCAACGTTGCAGTAACGTACGCGGACTTCGTGGGGTGTGTCTTTTAGCATTTGGAAGAACCTATAGCGGATGGATTCTTCTGAGAGGCTCTGGAACATTTCCAGCCACATCGGTTCATCTTCGGGTTTAATTGGGCGCAAAAGCACCTCTTGGCCGTTTTTGAGTAACCACAGCACCTCGTATTTCTTGGGGTATGGGCTGATGACCATGTGCTCATGAGGTTCAAATCTCTTGCAGACCTTGTCTTTGTCGACGACTATGCGCGCATCGAGGACGGTGGCATCTTTTTGGTTGATTAACAATGGGTTTATGTCGATTTCTTTTATCTGTGGAAAATCAACCAGCAGCTGAGAGAACATTAGCACAGTTTCGTCGAGTTTTTTGAGGTCCACTGGTGGTGCATTTCGCCAGCCTTTGAGTAAACGGTAGACTTTAGTTTCTTCCATCATGCGGTGGATGAGGGTGGTGTTTAATGGTGGCAACCCAATCGAATAATCTTTGAAGAGTTCAACGCCTACACCGCCCATGCCGAAGAGTATTACTGGACCGAAAACCGGGTCGGTTTTTCCGCCAATGATAATTTCGTGACCCTTTTTTTCAATCATTGGTTGCACGGTTACGCCGATGATTTGGGCATTCGGGTTGTATGCGGTCGCTCTTTGAATTAGAAGTTCGAATGCTTCACGAACTTCACGTGGTGAATTAACGTTTAAGATTACTCCGCCGGCATCACTCTTGTGAACGATTTGGGGTGAGAGAATCTTAAGGACAACGGGGAAACCCATTTCCTGTGCGAACGCAACAGCTTCATCAACGTTGTTGGCGACTGCGGTTTTTACGACTGGAAAATTGTAGTATTTGAGGATTTTTTTAGCTTCATCTTCAGTCAAAATTTCGCGGCCTTCGAATGCAGCGTTTCTGAGGATGGCCATGATGGGACGTTTTGGTGGAGCTGCATCTACGGGTAGTTCCTCTGGGGTTTCATAAAGGAGGTCTATGTTGCGTTGGTAATTATACATATACATGTATGTTCGGATTGCCTGTTCGGGTGTGCTGTAAGTTGGAATATTGTTTGCGTTTAGTATGTTGTTTGCTTCTTGCACTGCGCCAAAACCCATGAATGATGTTAAGATGGTTTTGTTCTGGAATGTTTTGCTGCGAACAAGCTCCACTATACTTTTAGCTATTTCAACAGATTCCGAAACTGCCTGTTGGGTGAAGATAATCAAGATTCCATCGATGTTTTCATCGTTTAAGCATCCTTCAACAGCAGCTTTGTACCGCTCAGACTTTGCGTCCCCTAAAACGTCGACTGGGTTGCCATGGCTCCAGAAAGGAGGCAACACAGCGTTAAGAGAATCCAAGGTTTTCTGGCTAAGCTTTGCTATTTTGCCGCCTAGGCCGATAAGTGCGTCAGTTGCCATGACTCCAGGTCCGCCGGCGTTAGTGATTATTGCGAGTCTGGGTCCCTGAGGCAAGGGTTGTGTTCCTAAAACCTCGGCAGCATTGAATAAGTCTGCTATTTCGTTTACTCGAACTATACCAGCTCGTTTGAAGGCTGCATCGTAGATGCCGTCTTCGCCTGAGAGTGAGCCAGTGTGAGAGGCTGCGGCTTTTGCGCTTTCTGAGAATTTGCCTGATTTAACAACTATTATTGGTTTGGTTCTTGCGAAGTGTCTTGCGGCGCTCATGAATTTGCGGGCTTCAGTTATGCCTTCAACGTACATGAGGATGCTTTTGGTTTTTGGGTCGGAACCAAAATAATCGATTAAATCGCCGAAGTCCACGTCAATCATTGATCCGACTGAGACGAAGTTGCTGAAGCCTATGTTTTGATGGATTGCCCAGTCAAGGATTGCCGAGCCCAAGGCACCACTTTGTGACAGAAACGCTATGTTGCCCGATTTAGGCATTTTATCAAGGAACGTGGCGTTGAGGTTATTTCTAGGGCGGATAATGCCGATGCAGTTTGGACCAATAACTCTGATACCATATTTTTTGGCGACTTCAGTTATTTTTTCTTCTAAGGCTTTTCCTGGTGCGCCCGTTTCTTTGAAGCCTGCGGAGACGATGATTACGCCTTTTACTTGTGCTTTACCGCATTCCTCCATTACGTCTGGGACGGTTTTTGCTGGAGTTGCAATTATAGCTAAGTCGACGGGTTCAGGAATCTGATCGACAGTTGGGTAAGTTTTTACTCCTAAAATCTCAGGTTTTCTGACGTTAACGAAGAAAACTTTACCGGTATAACCCATCTTAGTAAAATTTTTGACTATAGCGTAACCAACTGAGCCTTCAACATCGCTGGCTCCGACTATGGCTACATTTTGAGGGTTGAAGATCTTGTCAAGGTTTAGGGTACCCATGAATGTTACCTTCTGCTTAGGGTCGTGCAATGGATGAAATTAAAGCTTACCGTTCTAGAATCAGTATTCTTTGAATATAAACGCATTCTAAGATTAAAAACTAATGTTTATCGAATGATAATCAAGGAACTGTGAAATAAAAAAAATTGAGTTACTGAAAATATTTTTTGATTTCCGCAAGCGTAAGAACTGCAATGCCATTAGCTGTCAACATTTGCTCGGCGCTCTCAACGTTGCTGGGGCGTAGAATTAACGCAATTTTGCCACCTACATGAACAGCTGACGAGTAAGCGTATTCTATGTTTATGCCGCCATCGCCAAGAATCTTGGTTATCTTTGAGAGGGTGTTTTCTTCGGAGATGAAAGTAGCCGTGACTTCAGTGTTCTTCTTTGATTTGGCCAAATTAAAATCTGCGTCTTCCAAAAGCTTCGCGGTTTTTTCAGGTTCCTCAGTAATCAAGCGGACCAAACCAAACTCGCCTTTGTCAGCAATCGAAAGCGCGAAGACTTTGATTTTGTTCTTGTCCAACTGCGACATTGTCTCAAACAAAGAACCCGGATGATTATCAAGAAACACGCTGACTTGCGTTATAGGCAAACAGTACACCTAAACCTCAATACTTTAGGTTGATATTTAACTTTAACCAAAATTTTAGGTAAAATGTCATTTTTAACCAACATTTATATTTCCACATGAATAAATCCTTGCTAACCGGAGAATGCAGAGTTTGCTAAAGTGCATAGGAGTCTCCAAAAAGTTTGGAGGACTCCAAGCCTTAAAAAACGTTGATTTCGCTGTTGGCGATGGCGAGATAGTGGGGCTTGTGGGACCTAATGGTTCAGGTAAATCCACATTGCTCAACCTCGTCAGCGGCGTCTACAAACCCGATACGGGACAAATTCTTTTCAACGACGAAGACATCTCCAATTTGCCACCCTATAAAATCTGCGCCAAGGGCATAACTAAAACAGCGCAAACCGTCCAATCCTTTCCTGAAATGACAGCCACCCAAAATGTTTTAACTAGTGTTCTTTTCAACGAGAAAAAGGCAGTTGTCAAAGTCGATGGGTTGGTGAAGGCACAGGAGCTTTTGGGGTTTGTGGGTTTAGGCAAAGAAAAGTTTGATGCGCCAGTTAAAAACCTAAACGTCGTGGAACTACGCCGAATACAACTCGCGAAGGCACTGGCAACGAATCCAAAACTGCTCTTGCTCGACGAATTGCTCACGGGTTTAACGCCCAGAGAATCCGACGAAGCAATAGAATTAATTAAGCAGATTAACAAGCAAGGGGTTTCAATACTCATCGTGGAGCATGTTATGCGTGTAATCATGGGGCTTTGTGATCGAGTTATTGTTCTGCAGCACGGGGAAAAAATCTGTGAGGGTCCCCCAAAAGAAGTAGTCTGCAACGAGAACGTTGTGAATGTTTATTTGGGTAAACGGTTCAAGTTCGGAGACGAAGAGTAAATGCTGGAAATCGAAAACTTATCTGCGGCATACGGTATGGTGCAGATTCTAAGAGATGTAACTTTTAAGGTGGAAGAGGGCGAAGTCGTCAGCATTATCGGCCCCAACGGCGCGGGCAAAACCACCCTTGTAAAAACAATCATGGGATTTCTGCATCCCAAAACGGGAACAATTAAATTCAAAGGCGAAAACATCGAGAAACTTCCAACCTATAAGATTGTAAAAAAAGGGTTAACGATGATTCCTGAGGGCAGGGAAATTTTTCCCCGAATGACTGTCGAAGAGAACCTGCTGCTTGGCGCATATGGCATAAAAGACAAAGCCAAAATTAAGGAAACCAAGGAAAAAGCCTTTGAAATTTTCCCAGTTTTAAAGAAGAAGGATAAAGCGTTAGCTCAAACTCTTAGCGGCGGCGAGCAACAGATGCTAGTTATTTGTCGCAGCTTGATGTCTAATCCGCAGTTGCTAATTCTAGATGAGCCTTCATTAGGGTTAGCGCCAATCATTGTAGAAAAAGTTCTCGATACCGTCCGCACCATAAACGAGGAAGGCGTAACCGTCCTGCTGGTCGAACAGAACATCCAAGACAGCTTAAACATTGCCGATCGAGGCTATGTACTTGAGGAAGGCAAGATAATTTTGGAAGGGAAGAGTAGGGAACTTTTATCTAATAGTCATATAAAAGAAGTGTATCTAGGCCTTTAAATCAGAGAGGGACAAAGAATTTGGCGGATGGCAAATACTGGAACGAAAAAATAGAAACCATGCCTGCTGAAGATATCAAGAAAATTCAGCTCCAAAAACTCAAACTTCAAGTCAGACACTGCTATGAGAATAGCAGCTTTTACCGCAAAAAATTCGACATCGTCGGCTTAAAACCAACTGATATTCGTTCTCTGGATGATTTGCAAAAGATTCCTTTTACAGTAAAGAGCGATATGAGAGACAATTACCCATTCGGCATGGTTGCTGCCAAATCTGACGAAATAGTTGAAATCCATGCTTCCAGCGGAACCACTGGTAACCCAATCATCGGCGCCTACACTAAAAGCGACATGGATATGTGGCAAGAACTAATGGCACGTTCCATTTACACTACGGGCGGAAGACGCCAAGACGTCATCCACATCGCATATGGCTACGGTTTATTCACTGGCGGCTTAGGATTCCACTATGGAGCCCAAAAAGTCGGCGCAAAAATCGTTCCAGCCAGTGGTGGCATGACACAACGCCAAATCAAGCTCATGAAAGACCTTGATGTCACGATCTTGGCCTGCACACCAAGCTTCGCTGTTTACCTCGCCGAAACCATGGCTCAAGAAGGCGTTGTTCCACAAAAAGACCTTAAACTCAGACTTGGCATGTTCGGCGCTGAACCATGGTCACACAAAATCCGCGAAAGAATCGAAAAAGAAATGAACATAGAAGCATTCGACGTCTATGGGTTAACAGAGCTTTGCGGTCCAGGCGTCTCCATAGAATGCCCTGAGCACGATGGCTTACACATTTGGGAAGACAACTTCATTGTGGAAACAATAGATCCTGACACGGGCGAAGTGTTACCACAAGGAGAAGAAGGCGAACTCGTTTTCACCGCACTCAACAAAGTTGGTTTGCCAATGCTACGCTACAGGACAAGAGACATCTCAAAAATCAACACTGCAAAATGTCCCTGCGGAAGAACCCATTCAAGAATGGACCGAGTAACAGGCAGATCCGACGACATGCTCATCATCCGTGGAGTTAACGTGTTCCCATCACAGATCGAGTACGCTGTTATGTGTTTCTCTGAACTTGCAACCCAATACCTAATCGTTCTCGACAGGCCAGGAGCATTAGATACTTTCATGGTTAAGGTTGAGTTATCCGAGAAAGCCTCCAAAGACCCCAAGATAGACAAAGCTGCCTTAACGAATGAAATCCAAAAACGAATCCACATCGTAACAGGAATATCGGCTGATGTCCAGATTGTAAAGCCAGGCGAACTTCCAAGAACTGAGGGTAAAGCAAAAAGAGTGTTGGATCTGCGTAAGGGCAAAATGTAAGGATAAACTATGACTTCCAAGATTGCAGCAGATAAGCCGGGCAGTTTTGTCCTGCTTAACGGTGACGAAGCGGTTGCACGCGGGGCAGTGGAAGCCACCGTTAAAGTTGCAGCCGCATATCCCGGAACGCCTGCTACGGAAATCTTGGAAACTATCGCAGAAGTGGCAAAGGATTTTGGTATTTACGCTGAATGGAGCATTAACGAGATTGTTGCAGCGGAAGTAGCTGCGGGCGCTTCCATGGCTGGGGTGCGCTCGATTGTTTCTATGAAGCATGTTGGTTTAAACGTCGCGGCCGATGCTGCAATGACTTTGGCTTACACCGGGGTGGAAGGCGGCATGGTAATCGCCGTCTGTGACGACCCAGCATTGCATAGCAGCCAAAACGAGCAGGATACAAGATTCTTCGCAGTTCACTCAAAGCTGCCACTTTTGGACGCTGGTAGCCCTCAAGAAGCCCATGACATGGCCCGGGACGCCTTTGAAATCAGCGAAAAAATACACCTACCAATTATCCTTCGTCTCACCACGCGGGTTGCGCATGGAAAAGCACGAGTAAAATTAGGTGAACTTCAAAAAATCAAACGAAAAGCAGAATTTGATAAGAATGGATCCAAATGGGTTATGGTGCCATCAAACGCCATTCGGCAACATCGGGTTTTGGAGGGCAGGTTGGCGGAAGCAAAAAAGCTTGCGGAAAACTCAAAGTTCAACATCATTGAAGATAACGGTTGCGAAATCGGTATTGTCGGCAGTGGAGTCGGCTACTATTATGCGCGCTCGATTTTGGATACAAAAAAGTTTTCTTGGTTAAAGTTAGGGTGGGTCCATCCTTTTCCCTCGGACATTGTCAAGAATTTCGCTTCTAAAGTCAAGAAACTAATTGTAATCGAAGAGTTGCGCCCTTATTTAGAGGAAAACATTCAGCGGTTAAAACTTGATGTCATCGGGAAAAGCCAGTTGGGATTGGAAGAAATCGGCGAATTCACTCCCGACAATGTGCGAGAAGCCTTCGCTAAACAGGGCTTAACTTCAAATGCTGAGGCGCCACAACTTTTAGATTTGCCGCCCAGACCACCCGCCCTTTGCCCAGGCTGCCCCCACCGAGCATTTTACTATGCACTAAACATGCTCAACCAACATGTCGACTGCAACAATGACAAATGCGTTGGATGTGACATCTGCGAGTATGCCTGCTCCTTTGAAAAAGAGAAGGTCTTCAACCCGCTTAAGTCGAGGATTCGCTCTGTTCGGGTTGGGCAAATCCAAAATACGGCGGTAACCTGCAAAGGTTGCATCGACGCCCCATGCATTCTTGCTTGCCCCGAAAACGCAATCACTCAAGCTAAAGAAACCGGCGCAATAATCGTTGACGAATCCAAGTGTAAAGGCTGTGATTGGTGCATAGATGCCTGCAAGTATGGTGCAATAACCCTCCATCCAAGTGGCCACAAAGCCATCGTCTGTGACACCTGCGGTGGTGACCCCAAATGTATCCCAGCATGTCCCGAAAGCGCACTGAGTTTAACGGGGAAATCAAACGACAAGATTGTCACAGGCGACATTGGATGCTATACACTCGGTGTATTGCCTCCAGTGAATGCGGTTCAAAGTTGCCTCTGTATGGGAGCGGGAATTTCTCAGGCTGCAGGAATGATTCATGCAGGCGTTAAAGAGAAAGTGTTCGCGGTTATCGGCGACTCAACATTTTTCCATGCAGGCATGCCTGGACTGCTAAACATTGTTTACAACAAGGCAAATGTCTGCGTAATCATAATGGACAACAGCGTAGTTGCCATGACTGGTCACCAGCCGACGCCTGGTTCAGGAAAAACTGCCATGGGAACCGACGCCAAAATCATAAAGATTCAAGATATTGCCAAAGGAGTCGGCATAGAAAAAGTCGACTTAATCGACCCATATGACTTAAAGGCTGCAACCGCCAAAATCAAAGAAGCACTAGATTACCAGGGACCCTCAGTCATCATCTCCCAGCGCCCTTGTCCCTTGTTGATTGAACGCGGTAAACCCCGCGAAATCAAAGACGAGTGCAACGCCTGCGGAGTATGCGTGAAAGCCTTCGGTTGCCCAGCCATCAGCCTGACACCTGAGCATGCCCAAATAGACGCCTCACTCTGCTACGGTTGTGGAGTTTGTGAAACCGTATGTCCCTTCGACGCCGTCGGGAGGAAAGAGAAATGAACCTCGACATAGTGTTCAGCGGCGTCGGCGGTCAAGGCGTCGTAATGTTAAGCGACATCTATTGTGAAGCAGCAATGCTTGATGGGTTTGACGTTGCAAAAGCTGAAATTCACGGCATGGCTCAGCGCGGAGGCTCAATAGTTGCTTACACTAGAATTGGCACCAAAGTTGAGTCGCCGCTGATTGAAACTGGAAAGGCAGATGCGCTTGTTGGGTTTGAAATTTTAGAGACTGCTCGAGCTCTTCCTTTGCTCAAAAAGAACGGGTCGGTAATCGTTAACATGAAGTATATACCTCCCAACTGCTTAGCTTCTGGCGCTAAACCCAAAAAAACCGAAGAGTTGATGGCGCTGCTGCGGGCTAAAGCCTTGGTTCATGAAGTGGATGGCGTAGGCATCGCGGAGAAATTGGGTAACATGCTAGTTGTAAACACTGTTCTTTTGGGCGCTTTATCAGCGCTTCCAGAGATACCAGTCAAAGTGGGGTCTTTTCATCAAGCCATAGCTGGGAGGCTTAAAGAAAAATACATCACACTGAACCTCAAAGCTTTCCAGCTAGGCAGGGATTCCGTGGTAAAGAGTTAATTTTATATGCGTTTCCTTGTGATCTAGCAAAGAAAAACATGAGGAAAGTAAAATGCAAAAGAAAATACTAGCTATTTTAGTCGTTGTTATCGTTGCAGTTGCAACAGTGGCAGCTATTCAACAAACCCCAAAAGCAGCTTCCCCCGAGGCCAGAAACGTAGATATAGGCTTAGTTGCGCCAATGTCCACTTCAATAGGGCAGGACATGCATGATGCAGCATTGATGGCGGTTAATGAAATAAACGATGCAGGTGGTATCCAAGTTTCCGGTTGGAACACCAAAGTAAACATAACCTTAACTACTGTAGACACTGGAACAGACGCTGATCCAACCGCCGCAGTAACAGCCGTTACACAAGCCGTGCAATCCGAGAAAGTCGACATGCTCATTGGAGGATACGGCAGTGCAGCAACACTCGCGGACGAAGTGGTGGCAATTAATAACAAAGTTCCCTTCATAATTACTGGAGCCTCAAACCAGCTTGTCACTAGAAGAGGACCACAAGGCAACTACGGCGGTTTCGGACCAACCGGAACCTACAGTATCTCCGACGCCGATGGAATGAGTTACATGTTCCACTATTGCACCACAACCTTTGACTATGCAAAAACAGTAGTTGACTTTTTAGCAAACGAAATGAAGCCGATGGTGGCACCAGACCGCAACTTAAGCCTTGCACTGTACTACCGCGATGACTCCTTTGGAAACGCTGTTGAACAAGCCGCCAAATACTGGATTCAAAACGAAAGCTTACCAATCAACATTGTTGCAGACCGAAAACACCCAACCAGCTCAAGCAGCTTCCAAACTGATTTAACAGTAATTAAACAGGCTACTCCAGATGCAGTGTTTGTTGCTGACAACCCCGACAAGACCCCGTTAGTGATAACACAAGGATGGAACGACGTAGGACTAAAGTCAGTTTACATCGCAGTCGAAAACAACCAAGACCCCGTCTTCTACAACTTACTTGGAGCCACAGGCGACGGACAATTACTCGAATCAAAGATGGACCCCTTCCAAGTGCCATCCTACTCTTCAGCGGTACAAACCTACTCCCAAAAATTCGACCAAACCTACGGTGCAATGCCGGGAATGATGGGAGCAGACACCTATGACGCATTCTACATTGCAAAGAACGCGATCCAGAACGCTGGAACACTCGACAAGGCTTCGGTACGAACCGCAATCGCAAACGTCGACCTAAACCAAATGCTTATCTTGACTCAAACAGGCAAAATTCAGTTCAGCACAGGCGTTAATTACCACGAAATTGGCCCCGAAACCTTCATGGAACAGCTTAAGTGGAACAACCAAACCAACACGTTAGAGTCACAGATAGTTTGGCCAGCCACTATGCCAGGCATCAGCAACTTCAAACAAGCAGACTTTAAGCTACCCACAGGCTACCAAGCTGGAAGCTAAACAAAGCTTCCTGCACAATTTTTCTCCCTTATTTTCTTAAAATAAACACATTTTAAATAGTTAAGCAATGAATAAAACAAGAGTTTACCAACCACTGGCTGAGGGAAAAACTGCATCATGGACATAACGGCTGGAACACTTGCTTTAACCTTAATCTGGGGCGTTGCAATCGGCTGCATCTACGTGCTGCTGGCTACAGGGTTAAACGTTATTTTTGGCGTTATGAAATTGGTTAACTTCGCCCATGGACAGTTCCTCATGATTGGTGCATATCTGACTTGGACCATTTCTGTCTCTTTAGGCTTAAACGCCTACCTTGCAATTCTGGTCTCAATGGTTATAGTTGCAGCTTTAGGGGTCGTGATTGAGCGGTTTACGTTCCGCAGGGTTTTAGGAACCGAAAAACTCAATGAGATTTTCATAAGCCTTGGCTTGATTTACATTTTTGAAAATGCTGCATTGCTTATTTGGGGAGATCAAGCCCAACAAATTAAAAGTCCCTTTTATGGCATGAGTTTACAGTTGCCAAGCATCTCCATAACATATGATCGCATTGTTGCTGTCGGCGTAGTAATTGCTGTTCTGGTTGGTTTTGGTTTGCTGTTGTGGAAAACGAAGATTGGCTTAGCCATGCGGGCGACCAGCCAAATAAACCGAACAGCCATGCTGATGGGCATAAACGTAGAGCAGGTTTACATGATAACCTTTGCATTAGGCTCCGCCTTAGCCGCTGTCGCTGGAGGCTTATACGGAATCATATTCTCGTTTGACTCACAAGTCGGCGCCATGCCAACCATCATCGCTTTTGCCATAATCATTCTGGGCGGCTTAGGAAGCATCCGAGGCGCCATCATCGGCGGGCTCCTCTACGGCATAACAGAGCAGTTGGCAACATTGTTCCTGGGCGGAATATGGTCAAGCGCCGTCGCATTTGCATTACTTATAATTGTACTAATCATCCGACCCAACGGCATATTTGGGGAGAAGGGAGAATAACATGCCGCTACAGCAAAAAATCCTTGCTTTCCTGCGCTCTAAGGGCTTTTTATTGTTAGTTGCATGCTTTGCAATCTTGGCCGTAATTCCAATTGTAATAACTGACACCTTCTTCCTTTACGTTTTCACGCTAATTTTTATTTTTTCTATTTATGCAGCAAGCTGGAATTTTCTTGCAAACTCTGGGCAAGGCTCTCTGGGACACGCAGCTTTCCTTGGCATTGGAGGCTTTGCCTCAGCGATTATCGGCACCAGAATAGCAAATGCCCTGATCCAGATGTGGGGTGGTTATGCAGTTCCTATTGGAGCCTTATCAGTGGCAATTCAGGTTAGTGTCATCCTGATTGGGGGGTTGATTTCTGCTGGAATCGGCTTGCTGATTGGGTTGGCTTGTGTACGGCTCAAGGCTTGGTACTTGGCTATGGTCACCTTCGGCTTCTCAGTAATAGCCTTCACATTATCCAGCCAGTTTGACTCTATCACTAACGGAATAAACGGTTTTGACCCCAGCACGCTCGTGCCAGGCGGATACCCCTTCTACATCTTGGTTATAGTTTTCGCTGTCGCATCCATCGGCACCATGTATCTGATTATGAAGACACGAATCGGATTTGCCTTTAAAGCGATACACGGGAACGAATCTGAAGCCAGAATGATAGGGATAAACACGGCAAAATACAAGCTTATGGCTTTTGTCATCAGCACCTTCTTTGCAGGCATGGCAGGAGGATTATACGTTTACTTTATTCGTTTCGTCGATAACTCGATTTTTTCACCCGCAAACTCGTTTTTGCCGCTTATCATGACAGTTATTGGCGGCTTAGGCACTGTTAGCGGACCCATAATTGGAGCACTCTTCTTAACCTCAGTGACTCAAATCTTGACAATCCCATCTGTGACGCAATCCTTAAGCTCAGCTCTTGGTCCCATTTTCCCAAAAGTCAGCTACGCAGGACCCCCGTTAACCTACTTAATAATCGGCGTAGTCTTGCTGTTAATCGTCATCTTCTCCCCACAAGGATTAGCTGCACTATTCCACAAATTTTACAACTACCTGATGAGCGAAGAAAAACCAAAGAAGGCAAAGACCAAATGAAAGGAACCGACTATTTCGCAGAAGCTTTAGGCATAAAAGTTTTGGAAGCGAAAGACGGCTACGCAAGAGTATCCATGAAAGTCGAAAAAATCCACACAAACGCCCTGGGCTTCACACATGGCGGCGCAGTCTTCTCATTGGCCGATTATGCTTTTGCCCATGCTTGCAATTGCGGCGACAATGTAGCAGTTGCGGTTCAGGTTAGCATTAATTTTCTTAAGCCTACTGTCGAGGGTGACCTTTTAACGGCTGAGGCAACAAGGGTTTCAGAAGGCAAAACAACGGGGTTATACCAGGTTACCGTTCGCAAAGAAGACAAGACCGTAGCGCTATTTACGGGGTTAGCTTTCAAAAAATAACTTGTGCAACCAACCGCTATAAAAACATAATAGAAGAATGAATCAAGCCAACAATATTTTTATTGTAGACTTCGACCTAGGTTTATGATGCTGGGGTGGCCGAATCGCTGAGGCGGTAGCCTGCAGAGCTGCTCTATATGGGTTCAATTCCCATCCCCAGCTCCATAGCCGAATCCTAAGCTTTTGTGGAAATAATTAGAGGCTACTTGCGTTTTCTGAATATTTTAGCGTCGTCGAATGCGCATACGAATTCGAAGCCATTTTCTGGTTTTCCGTGTGAAATCTCCATAAGGAAATACGAACAAATCCTATATTCTGCATGACTTGAAAAAAAATATTAATATCTTAAGCCGTTTAGGAACTGAGGTATGTACTGTTGTATGAGAAAATATTGGTACCTGTAGATGGTTCAGAGCATTCTAAACGCGCCTTGAAAGAAGCCATTAAATTAGCTAAAATGACCGGTGGCGCTATTACACTTCTAAACGTGAATCCACGTGGGTCATCGATGGCTTCATCGCATAGGCAACCTAAGTGTGAGATGGTGCAAAATAAGGAAAAAGGCGTTTTAGTTGAAGGGCAAAAAATCGCCGAAACAGAGGGCATTTTGGTTGAGACATTGTTACTCGAAGGGCAAATAGTGCAGCAGATAGTTAAGACAGCAAAAGAGGGCCATTATGATTTAATTGTTGTTGGCGCAAGAGGGTTAAGCAAATTAGAAGAAATTATGTTAGGCAGCGTAAGTCATGGAGTGACAGAGACTGCTACATGTCCCGTAATTGTAACAAGATAGGCGGATAGTTTTCAATTACAATTAACATTACTTAGTAAAAAAGGGAATTTTTGGGTGAAATCGACACCCGGGCGCAGGATCAAATCCCTCCCCGCTCGCCTCAGGAAAACCTGTAGCCGCAGTCACTACAGAGGTAGCACTGAACCTTCCCAGCGTGAGTTTGCCTTTTGCCGTCTTTGCAGTTTCTATGGCTTCCACATTCTGGACAGGTTACTTTAGGTCTTTCAGAATTGCCGTTAAGAAAGTCCTTTGAGATGATTTTGCCACAGTGAGGACAATTTATGATTTTGTGTTCCATACTTTTTCCGACTCCGACCAAATATGCAAAGAAAAAAGGGGTTGTGCGGGTGAATCCTCTTCTCTGTCCTGGGTTCAAATCCCCCCAGTCCACTCAACATACTTTTAAATACACTCCAGTCGTGCCGGTGATTAATGCTCTTTGCGTTTTCGGAAGGCGCGACGTCGCGCAAGACTCTTTGTGTTCTCTCAATTCTACGATCTTTTCTCGATAATTTTTTCCTGTAACCGAATTTTGTTTTAGATTTTCAACATCCATTGACCTTTGCAGTCACCGCAGCTGGTAACAGAATAACAACGTTTATACCTCGAATTTTACTTAAGTTGATTTGTCTGTTTTAACCGAGCGCTAAGCAAAACCTTGCAAGCTCAGAAAAAGTAAAAGAGATAAATTGTATGTTTCAATTAACAAAAAACAATAAAAAAGTACTATTAGTTGTAGTTGTAGCTTCCCTTTGTTTGGTCTTCTCAGCTCTTTTGCCAACTATCCATTCCCAAGCCAGCGGGTTCACTTTACCCTGCACTATCACAACAACCGGAAATGCCTGGGACGGCTACATAGCATTCGATCTTGAATTGCAACCTAACTATGTGGGCGCAGGATCCAACAACAGCTATCTAGTAGTCATGGACACCAACGGCACAGTTCTATCGATTCGCCAATCTAGCACAAGCTACGGCGTAGTCTACAACATTTCACCCGACACATTGATGTTCCAAGGTGAACCTGTAGTAGATGGAGCCAATACTGCTCCAACTTTCGCAACGCATTTTTGGAACTTAACATCAGGTGCGACACAAGATTTTCCAAACGTAATCAGCGAACATGACATTCAATATGACCCTATCAACAACACCTTCCTTACCCTCCAACAATACCTCCAGCAAGTCGGAAACAACCAATACCTCGTTGACCAAATCTTGGAACTTGACCAAAATGGCAATGTTCTTTGGACCTGGAACTCCTACAATCACATATCACTAAGTGAAGCCTCCCCATTCAATGAGACATCCACCTTCCACGGACAACCGGCAATAGACTTTATTCATGCGAATTCTCTCGACTGGGACTACAATGATAGTGCAATATACTTGAGTTCGCGGTCAACAGACACGTTCTATAAAATTAACGAAACCACCGGAGACATTATTTGGGCCTGTGGAGAATTCGGCAACTTTACTCTCATTGGCGCAAATGGCCAGCCACTTGTTGGTACCAGTTTATGGTACGGTCAACATAACGTTGCGGAAATAGCTCCAGATGTCTTCACTATATTCAACAATGATTACGACAACGTGACTAATCCCAGCGACTGCCGAAGCAGCCTCATGGAAGTTGCTCTAAACGAAACAAGCATGACTGCACAGGTCATCTCGAGCTGGCAGGCTCCCACGTCATATTGGAACGAGTTTGCAGGTGGAACCATACTTCTTCCAAACGGAGACTTTCTTGGCGATTTCGGCGATCCAACCCACCAGTTTCCCCAAAACCAACTCCCCAATGGGACTTGGAGCTTTGGTAATACGGGCGCTGTGTTTGTCGAGGTAGATCCTGCCGGGCAAGTTGTGAGAACTTTCACTTTTCCAGTAGGATGCTACACATACAGAATTGAACCAGTAACTAACCCAAGCGCCATCACCTTCGCATCAACCTCTGTCACCATGCCAACCCCAAATCCAACAGCCACCCCAACCATAATAAATAGCCCAACCTCAACCTCGACCTCTTACAGCGCAACCCCAGCACCCGTGATAACATCTCCGACGCCGACGGTGACGCCAACGGTGAGCCCTACTAATTTCCCAGCCCAATCGACCACACCGAACCCAACCGCCACAACCTCAACCGGTCCCCAGACAGAAATCACCATCATTGCATTGTCGGCGGTTGCCATCGTAGCCATAGTGCTAACAGTCCCATACTACTTGAGAAAAAGAAGAATGAACCGCCAAAAAAACCCCAAGCTTTAGGGCAGTTAAATCAAGAGTTAAAGTGTTTTCTGCTATCTTCGCGTCAAAGCTTATCTGAAGTAGAAAAATAGTAACGCTTATACTTGCCCTATTGCAATAAAACTCAATTCACATGACGTTTTTGACATAGGAATTACCTGAAAAAGTAGAAAAAGGGGAATTTACAAAAAAAGATGATTCGTTTAAGAAGCAAAAAAACAATTTTGGTAGCAGTAGTTTTGTTCTCTTTGGGTTTGATTTTCTCCATTCTTTCGCCGACCATTCAGTCTCAAGTCAGCGGCTTCAATTTGCCCGTTTCCATTTCGACAACTGGAAATGCCTGGGACGGCTACATCGCTTTCGACCTTGAATTAGAAAGCACCTTCATGGGCGTAGGGTCGAACAACAATTACTTTGTAGTGATGGCTACAAACGGCACCGTATTAGCCGTTCGTCAATCTGGCACGAGCTACGGTGCAGCTTGGAACATCGCACCTGATATATTGATGTTTCTCGGCGAACCTCAGGTAGGTGGCGCTGACACGGCACCCACATACTCAACGCACTTTTGGAACGTAAAATCGGGTGCGACACAAGATTTTCCAAACGTAGTCAGCGAACATGACATTCAATATGACCCTATCAACAACACTTTCCTCACCCTTCAACAATACCTCCAGCAAGTAGGAAACAACCAATACCTCATCGACCGAATCGTGCAGGTCGATGCAAATGGAAACGTTCTTTGGGCCTGGAACCCATTTGACCACATACCGCTTAGTGAAGCCTCATCATTCAATGAGACATCCACATACAATGGGCAAACAGCCATAGATTTCTCTCATGCAAACACTCTTGATTGGGATTACAACAACAGCATAATCTACCTCAACACAAGAAACACAAACACCTTCTACAAAATCAACCAAACCAATGGAGATTTGATTTGGGCTTGTGGGGAATTTGGCAATTTCACCCTTCTAGGTGAGAATGGTCAGCCGCTTGAAAGTATTAATGGTTTGCCACCGAGTTTATGGTACCACTGTCACACTGTCGAACAGATCTCGCCAAACACCTTCATGCTCTTCAACAACGACTTCAAAAACAACTCCAACCCCAGCGACTGCCGAAGCAGTTTGATAGAAATAGCCCTTAATGAAACAAGCATGACGGCGAGGGTTATTTGGAGTTGGCAAGCTTCAACCTCCATCTGGAACCAGTATGGAGGAGCAATTGTGCATCTCCCAAACGGAGATTTCTTGGGTGACTTCGGAACCCCCACACACCAGTTTCCAGAGAACGAGCTCCCTAATGGAACATGGGGTTTTAGTGATACGGGCGCTGTGTTTGTCGAGGTTAACCCTGCTGGGCAGGTTGTGAGAACTTTCACTTTTCCAGCGGGTTGCTGGGTTTACAGAGTTGAAGCGGTAACCAACCCAACCATCATCAGCTTCGCCCCAACTTCCGTCACCTTTACAAGGCCCAGTCCAACAGTCAATCCAG
>Ga0182021_10003208_pt1 | contig 19210 bp, 14 predicted proteins | sample 612E3MmetaG_FD_120493 | JGI IMG/M metagenome (GOLD analysis project Ga0182021, IMG submission 120493) | Permafrost microbial communities from Stordalen Mire, Sweden - 612E3M metaG (Illumina Assembly) | ecosystem: Environmental > Terrestrial > Soil > Wetlands > Permafrost | place: Sweden... | reverse complement strand
GTGTGGCGCGGCAGGCCGGTGGCAGGCGGAAGCGCCTGCCCCACGGTGTGGCCCGCGCCCGGCCGAAAGCTACTGGCCTTGAATGCCGCGGGCCAGGTGGTAATACACCTCGTTCCAGCGCAGTTCCTTCTTGAACTCCGACTGGCACGTTCCCTTGCCGATCACGACGCACTCGAGACCGGCGATCTCGGCGAAGTCTTCGAGCATCTCGGTGGTGACGGCCTGGCTGAAAGCGGTGTGGTGCGCGCCGCCGGCGTAAATCCAGCAGCCCAGGGCGGTCTCGAAATCGGGCAGGGGTTCCCAGAGAGCCTGCGCCACCGGCAGCTTCGGCATGGGCTGCTCGGGCTTCACCACGTCCACCTCATTGACGATCAGGCGGAAACGGTTGCCGAGGTCGATGAGCGAAGCGTTGAGCGCGGGACCGGCGGGCGTGTTGAAGACCAGGCGCCCCGGATCGGCCTTTCCGCCAATGCCCAGCGGATGCACCTGGAGAGACGGCTTGCCGTCGCTGATCGAGGGGCAGATCTCGAGCATGTGAGCGCCCAGCACCTTCTTCCCGGAGTTGGCGAGATGGTAGGTGTAGTCCTCCATGAAGGAGGTGCCGCCGGAGAGGCCGGTGGCCATGACCTTCAAGGCGCGGACCAGCGTGGCGGTCTTCCAGTCTCCTTCGGCGCCGAAACCGTAGCCATCGGCCATCAGCCGCTGGACGGCCAGACCGGGGAGTTGCACCAGCCCGTGGAGATCCTCGAAGGTGGTGGTGAATCCCTTGAACTGGCCGGCTTCGAGGAAGGAGCGCATGCCCAATTCGATCCGCGCGGCCTCGCGCACGGCGTCGTGGCTGGCGCCACCCGGAAGGAGGTCGGCAGCCATGATGTACTCGTCCTGGTATTTCTTGACCAGCTTGTCGATCTCGGCGTCGGTGACGGCCGCGACGCTGCGCACCAGTTCGCCCACGCCGTAGCCGTTGACGGAGTAGCCGAAGGCGATCTGGGCGGCAACCTTGTCGCCTTCGGTGACGGCGACTTCACGCATGTTGTCGCCGAAACGGGCGAAGCGGGCGCCTTGCCAATCGTGCCAGGCTGCGGCGGCGCGAGCCCAGGCGCCGAGCTTCTCCTGCACCGAGGCTTCCTGCCAGAAGCCCACCACCACTTTCCGGGCGATGCGCATGCGGGTCATGATGAACCCGTGCTCGCGGTCTCCGTGGGCGGCCTGATTCAGGTTCATGAAGTCCATGTCGATGCTGGACCATGGAATCTCGCGGTTGTGCTGGGTATGGAAGTGCAGGATCGGTTTGCGCAGGGCCGCGAGGCCGTTGATCCACATCTTCGAGGGCGAGAAGGTGTGACACCAGGTGATGACCCCGATGCAATCGGCCGCGTTGTTGGCTTCCTGGCATACGGTGGAGATGGCTTCCGGTCCGGTGAGCACCGGCTTGAAGACCACCTTCACGGGGATGGCAGGCGAATCGTTGAGGGCTGCGGCGATCTCCTGGGAGTGAGTCGCCACCTTTTTCAGAGTCTCCGGGCCATACAGGTGTTGGCTGCCGGTCAAGAACCAGATTTCTCCAGTCAGTTTCATGAGATTCAATTCCTCCCGATGCTGGGGTAAGCCCTTTCATTCGCTGGGGCGTCGATCCGTTGCGGGAGGCTCCCCAAAAGCGTCCCGCGGTGAGGGCAAATCCATAGTACAAGCTGCGGTCTGCCGAATCAACCGGGGCAGCGGCAGACGGCCTCGGAGCGGCGCGAGAAGCGGCGGCCGGAAGGGTAAGCGCTTGCAGGATCTTCCACCGCGCCTGGCAGCGGGACGCGACGGGAGGGCGGTGGATCGAGGTGCGCGACGGGTGCCGCGGGCCGATCATGCGCCGCACGGGGCTGACGTGTTTGGGGCGAGGCCAATCCGCCGTCCAGACCGTGGGCGGAAGCCCGCGGCGGCGCGCTTGAACGCGCGCCAGGGGCAATTTGGGCCTACGCGGCTGCCCGCGGTCTTGCAATGTAGTTGCCTAGCACATAGATCATCCCGGCGTAGGGCACCGCCACGAGAAGGTCGAACAGGTAGTGCTCCCCGGAAGCCAGCGTCGAGAGAGCCGTCAACGCCAGGTAGATTCCGCCGACGGACCGGCCAAACGGCAACTTCCGGCCGTACCAGAGAATGAGCAGCGCAGTCGAGAAATGGATGCTTGGGACGCCGTTCGGAGGAGCGTTCAACAGGATTGGATGCGGGACGAGTGGACCGCTGGGCAGGGCAGGGAATCCGGGGAAAGCATACACCGGGCCGCACACCGGAAACAGCAGGTAGAACGGCACGCTCAGCGCCAGATTCAAGAGGAACACGGGAACCATGCTCATCGCTTCCCGTTCCGAGCGATACCGCAGATACCCGCCGAAGACGGCCACAATTGCGAGGGGCATGAGCTGGTAGCTCACCGCCAATACAGGAATCAGGAAGAAGTAGCCCAGCACGATGCGGCACAAGGCAAAGCCCGGTTCGAACCCCAATAGCCTGTCGAACCAATAGACGTACAAATCGAGCTTGAGAGGACGGACGCGAGTAGCGGCCATTGCGCCCAACAACGCGAGGATGTGAGCGGGCAGCATCAGGGCGACGGCGGCCAGGAAGCGGTCCAGCCGCCTGTTGGGTCCATGCAAAAAGATGTAGACGCAACACACCATCAGAATCAAGGCCACGGCGGGAAGGACGGGATACTGGACCAGCAGAGCGAGGAACGACGACATCCCGTATGCCATATCGGCCGAATGTCACGGTTCGGTAGGGCGGCGGTGGGCGGCCCGCGGCGGCCGGTTGGTTGCGGGCGAGGTTCCGTCCCGCCGTGCGAGCAGCCGGGAAACGGGCCGGCCGCATCCGCGGAAGAGCTTGGCAGGAACCGATCTTATCGAAGAGCCAGGCTCACAGCCCGCCGTGGAACCGTGCGAAGGCGTGGGCAAGCATGACCGACATGATCAAGACGCCCGCCCCGAGGACGAGCGCGTGCCGGGTCTTGCGCAGATCGAAGCTGCCGACACGGCATACCAGCAGGTAGCCGATGGCAAGGTTGAAGAAACCCCACAGGACATTGACCATCGAGGAGGACAACCCGATTCCGGGCGGCGTTGCGAAGGGACTCTGGAAGGGGTGCCCCGAGATCCCATTGCCAAGATGGGGCAGGGCGTTGGCGAGAAACGCGCCCCCGAAGAAGTACGCCACATCGTGGTACCAGCGCATTGTTGCCGCCTCCTGGCTGCCAGACCGATGGTAGCAGGTCTTACGGAAACGCCGCGGGGAGGCTTGGGAGACTTGGGGGCCGGCTGCCGGCGCTGTTCACGGCTCCTGAGAGTGCGGCGATCGGAGCGCGCGCAGGGCCGTGGCGTAGGCCTGGTAAGCAGCGCTATCGAACAGGACGAAGATCGCTTCGCGAACCTTGGTGCCGTCACGTTCCAGGTGGCGCGCCACGGCGCCGAGGGCGACGCGCGCCGCCTCGCGAATCGGGTAGCCGTAGGCGCCGGTGCTGATGGAAGGGAAGCTGATGACGGCGATTTCCCGCTCCTCGGCCATCTCGAGGCAGGTGCGGTAGCAGGATGCGAGCAGCGCGGCTTCATCGTTCCGGCCGCCGCGATAGACGGGCCCCACGGCGTGAAAAACCCAGCGCGCGGGCAGGGCGCCGGCTGCGGTGGCGACGGCGCTACCGGCCGGACACCTCCCGACCTGAGCGCGGATCCGGTCCAGTTCGCGCATGATGGAAGGTCCCCCGGCGCGGTGAATGGCGCCGTCCACGCCTCCGCCGCCGGCCAGCGCCGAGTTGGCGGCGTTCACAATGGCGCCGGCGGCGACGCGCACGATGTCGCCCACCACCAGGCGCAGCACCCTGCCTTCCGGAAATGCCTGTTCCATGCATAGTAAAATAGGCGTTCCCGCTGCGGGAAGCAACAGGCACATGCGCGGATCACAGGCGCCGGCGCTGGCGCTCTTCGATATCGATGGAACGCTTCTCCGGCGCGCCGGGCCGCATCACCGCGAGGCGCTGGTGGGCGCGGTTCAGCGCGTCACCGGGTACGTTACCTCGACCGACGGCATCCCGCTTTACGGCATGCTCGACCCCGATATCATCCGCGAGATGCTGCGGCGGGCGGGAGCGCCGGCGGGGGTCACGCGGGAAGCGATGCCCGAAATCATCGCCAGCGCGCAGCGGATCTATCGCCGCGGGTGCCCCGTGCTGACGCGCAGAATCTGCCCCGGGGTGCGGCGTCTGCTGGGCGGATTGGAACGCCGCGGCATCGTCATGGGACTGGTTACCGGGAATCTGACCCGCATCGGGTGGTGGAAGTTGGAGCGCGCGGGCCTGCATGGGTATTTCCGGTTCGGAGCGTTCGGCGAAATGGCACGGGACCGGGCCGGGCTGGTGCGCATGGCGGTGCGGCGGGCACGCGCGGAAGGCTGGGTCGGGCGTGCCACCCCGGTGTGCATGATCGGCGACGCTCCGGCGGACATTCTGGCGGCGCGCGCCAACCGCGTGCGGTCGATCGCGGTGGCGACGGGCCTGCTGCCGGTCGAGGGACTGCGGCCGTATTCCCCGGACCTGCTGCTCGAGAACATGCGGGGGCTGACGGTCGAGATGCTCGGCTTGAATCCGTAGCGAGGAATCGTATGAGGCGAATTGCCGTGCTGACCAGCGGGGGAGACGCCCCGGGAATGAACGCCGCTATCCGCGCCGTGGTGCGGAGCGGTATCGAGAAGGGATGGGAGGTGTTCGGGGTCGAGCACGGCTACGCCGGACTGATCGCGGGTAAACTGCGCCCGCTCGGCCCGCGCGAGGTGGGCGGGATCGTCCAGCGCGGAGGCACCGTGCTCGGCAGCGCCCGGTGTCCCGAGTTCAGGACCGAACAAGGACGGCTGGCGGCCATCCGCGAGATGAATGCGGCTGGCGTCGGAGCGCTGGTCGTGATCGGCGGCAACGGCTCCCAGACGGGCTCGCATTCGCTGTTTCAGATGGGCTTTCCGGTGGTCGGGGTAGCCTCGACCATCGATAACGACCTGTACGGCTCGGAGGTGACCATCGGCGTCGATACCGCGCTCAACGTGGCTCTCGAAGCCATCGACCGGCTGAAGGTCACCGCGTCTTCGCACCAGCGGGCCATGCTGGTGGAGGTGATGGGGCGAGGTTCGGGATACCTGGCGTTGATGGCGGGGATCACGGGCGGCGCCGAAGCGGTGGTGATCCCGGAGTGCCCGACCGACCCGGAACAGGTCGCCGGCGAGATCCGCCGCGCCTACGAGCGGGGCAAGCCGCACGCCATCATCGTGGTGGCCGAAGGCGCCAGTCCCAACGCGCAAGGCCTGGCGCAGTACGTCGAGGAGCACCATGGCCGGCTGGGCTTCGAACTGCGGGTGACCATCCTGGGGTACACGCAGCGCGGCGCCTCTCCGACTTTCTTCGACCGCATGCTGGCGACGCGCCTGGGGGTGGCGGCCACGGACCGGCTCGCGGCGGGGACCAGCGGAGTGCTGGTGGGCGTGGTCAAGGGCGAAGTCGTCGCGACGCCGCTGGACGAAGTGGTGACCGGCAAGAAGCCGCTCGACCCGCGCCTGATGGAAGTGGCGCGCGTGCTGGCGCGGTAAGGCGCCGAGGGAACTTTTCCCGGCGCCCGCCGTATAGGCCTTGTGAGGTGAGATATGCGACTTCCTTTTCTGGCCTTGGCTGCCGTCTCGTTGATTCCTTTCCAGTCCGGCTGCGAATTCGACGATTTTGGCGGGTCCTTCGACCGCTACCACGAAGATTTCCAGTACTCCTACAACCTGAAGTCCGGCGGGCGGCTGAGCGTCGAGAGCTTCAACGGCGCGGTCGAAATCCTGGGCTGGGAAAAGGACTCCGTCCAGATCACCGGCACCAAGTACGCCTCCCGGCCGGATCTGCTCAAAGAGCTGAAGGTCGAAACCAGGGCGGATGACAATTCGGTGGTTATCCGCACTGTCCGGCCTTCCGGCTGGCACGGAGGCGCGGGGGCGAAGTACTCCATCCGGGTGCCCTTCAAAGTGCAGCTCGATCGCATTTCCACCTCGAACGGCGCCATTCGCGTGGAAGACGTCCAGGGCACGGTCCGCCTGGAGAGCTCGAACGGTGGCATCCGGCTGCGCAAGGTGGAGGGGCGGGTGGAGGGCAGGACCTCGAACGGCGGGATCGAGTCCGATGGCCTGACAGGCGATGCCACCCTGCACACCAGCAACGGCGGCATCCGCCTGGACGGCGTGGCGGGCGCGCTCGATGCCGAGACCTCCAACGGCGGCGTCCATGTCCGCCTCGGCAAACCCAAGCCGAACGAGCCGGTACGGCTTGCGAGTTCGAACGGCGGCATCGATCTCGAGATCGAAGAGCTCGACAATAACCAGATTCACGCCTCCACCAGCAACGCCACCATTACCGTGCGGCTGCCGGCGGCGGTCAAGGCGCGGCTGCGCGCATCGACGAGCAACGGCGGGATCTCGACCGACTTCGACGTCACTACCCACGGGTCGATGGGCAAGAACTTCCTGGAAGGCGACATCAACGGCGGCGGAACTCTGATCGACCTCTCGACCTCGAACGGGACGATCAAAGTCCAGAAGCTGTAGGCCCGGTCCGCGAACTGAATCCTGCGGCGGCGCGCACCCCGCCCCGGGCGCGGCGCACGGGCGACGTCTGCCGCGTTGCGCTCCGGGCGCGGCGCGCGCGCCTGTCACCGGCCGTGGCCGTCTTGCGCGACGGTCGCCGCGTCCCTTGCCCGGGAGCCGTTCAGGGGAGTGGTGCAGAGCGCTGGGTGAGGTCCTTCCAAGATACACTGGAGGTACAGTATCGAGACCGGCAGGTCGAAAGGACACACACTCATGAGGACTCTGGCGATCACGGCGGCGTTCCTGCTGCTCTCATCGGCCGCATGGGCCGCGGAGAGGGCGAAGGCCGAATTGAAGGACGCGCAGGGACAGGATGTCGGCAGCGCCACCTTCACACAAGCCAAGGATGGCGTGAAGGCGACCTTGAAGCTCCACAACCTTCCCGCGGGCGAACACGCTATCCACATCCACGACACCGGCAAGTGCGAACCGCCCGACTTCAAGTCGGCCGGCGGCCACTTCAATCCCGAGCACAAACACCACGGCAAGGAGAATCCCGAAGGCATGCACGCCGGCGATCTGGACAACATCACCGTCGCGCAGGATGGCGCGCTCCGGGCGTCGTTTCTTGTCTCCGGCGTCACCCTGGCCGGCTCAGAGGCGAACTCGCTCTTCAAGGAAGGCGGTACCGCGCTGGTGATCCACGCCGTCAAAGACGATTACAAAACCGATCCAGCCGGCAACGCCGGCGCGCGGATCGCGTGCGGCACGATCTCTCACTGACGCTGCCGGAGCCGCAACCCTGTCCAGCGCGGATTGGCAGCCCGGGCGAAACCGCCTTCCCCACACTGCCCAAGTCTTGCGGCGCGGATTGTTGGGAGCCGGGTCCGGACTTGCGGGGGAATCGAAGGCACGTGACCGCCGGGGCTGGTGCGCCGGCGGGCGCCATCGTGCGGAGCCAGCGCGGCACCGGCCCAGCCGGCACAGAGGCGACCGAAGATGCGGGAGAGCACAGGCAGGCGGAACCGCCTGCCCCACCGGGCCTTCCGCCCAGCCGGCACAGACGCGGCCGAAGATGCGGGAGAGGACAGGCAGGCGGAACCGCCTGCCCCACGGGGCCTTCCGCCCAGCCGGTACAGACGCGGCCGAAGATGCGGGAGGGCGGCCAGCCGGTGCGTGGGCATGAGCCTCATGTCCGATGGCAGGATGGCAGATCGACTCGACCGCCCTCCAAACCATATTCTATGTCGCCTCCCCCTGGTCTGCCGCATCTCCGTTGCGGTGGTGTTGGGGAAAAAGGCCGGGGGTGGGCCTCTGGTACCGAATAGAACTAAACTGAACTTTCTCGCGTGAGAATCTGCGCCCGGCTACCGGCGTGAGGGGAAGGGAGACGGCAGCCCGGGTGGGGCGGCGCGCATCGTGAATCGAATGCCGAGTGTATGGAATTGATACCGTGATAGGGAGGGAGGCTCTGCGCGGCCGGCTTCCGCAACGCCGGGAAATGGGTGCATCGGGCTATGGCCTCTGAACGTGGCGGCGCGCCGGACAGGCTCTCCAGGAAGGAGCGCATGCTCCGCGCCCTGAGGCACCAGCCGGTTGACCGCCTGCCCACTCAATCCAATTACACACGGGCAATGGGACGATTGCTGTCCTCGCACTTCGGAATTGCCGAGGCGCAACTGCCGGAGCGTCTGGGCAATCACATGCTGCGCGTGGACATCGACCACCCTCGCCGCACCAATGCGGACGGCTCCATCGAATTCGACTGGTGGGGCGCGGGATGGGACACCCGCACCGAGGGCTATTGGCATGCCTTCTCCCCTCTCAAGGACTCGCCCGACCTGGATCGGCTTCGATGGCCCGATCCGAACGACGCGGCAATTCTCGACACGGCCGGGCAGACCATTCTCCGGCATGGCGCGAGCCACTTCATTGCGCCGAACCTGGGGATGTGTCTGTTCGAACGGGCCTGGGCGCTGCGCGGATTCGACACGCTGCTGATGGACATGGTGGAACGCACCGAGTGGGTCGAGGAACTTCTGGACCGCATCGCGGAGATACAGGCGGCGCTCGCGAGGAGGTTCGTCGAGGCCGGCATCGCGGGCGGGTATCTGGGCGACGATTACGGCGCGCAGCGCTCCATGCTTTTCTCCCCACGGCTGTGGCGGAGGCTGATCAAACCGCGCCTTGCGAAGCTGTTTGCGGTATTCCTGGACGCGGGCCTGCCTGTGATTCTGCATTCCGACGGCGATATCCGCGCCATCCTGCCGGACCTGGTTGAGATCGGCCTGACGACGCTCAATCCCGTGCAGCCGGAGGTGCTGGACCACAACTGGCTCCACAGAGAGTATGGGGCGAAGCTGAGTTTCTACGGCGGGGTTTCGACCCAGGGAGTGCTGCCCGGCGGTACCGTGGAGGGAGTGCGCGCTGCCACAATAGCGTGCGCGCGCGCGCTGGCGCCGGAAGGGACGGGGCTGCTGCTGGGGGCTTCGCACCGGATGCAGTCCGACATTCCAGCCCGAAATGTGGAGGCCATGCTCGATGCTTTCGAGAAATGAAGTTGGTGACGGGTTTGCTGGCGGGTTTGGTGACGACTTTGGTGACGGCTTTGGTGGTGGGCCCGACGATCGGCAGGCGCGAGCCCGGCGCGTGGCATCGGTGTTCAGCGAGAGGTTCGCAAGCGAGCCCGAACTGTGGGCGCGCGCGCCGGGGCGTGTGGACCTGATGGGCAGCCATACGGACTACAACCTGGGCTTTGTGCTGACCCTGCCGATCGGGAGAGACACGTGGATCGCCGCGCGGCGCAGGGGCGACGGGATCGTGCGCGTCCATTCGATGAACCTCGATGCCGAGGACGAGTTCCGGCTGGACCGGATCGACCCGGTCCCCGAATCGAGGTGGTGCAATTACGTTCGGGGCGTCGCCGCCGTTCTGCGAGGCGAGGGGCTGGCGCTCGAGGGCTGCGACGCGGTCATCGACAGCACGGTGCCGATCGAGAGCGGGTTGAGTTCCTCGGCCGCGCTCGAGTGCGCGCTGGCGACGGTGTTCGAGGGGTTGGGCGGATGGACCCTGACGCCGGAACGGAAGGCCTTGCTCTGCCAGAAGGCCGAGAACGAGTTCGTCGGGGTGAAGTGCGGGATTCTGGATCAGTACTCGTCGTGCCTGGGACGCGAGGGATGCGCGCTGCTGCTCGATTGCCGCGACCTCACGACGCGCGCGGTGCGGATTGCCGGCGGGATTCGCGTGGTGGTGTGCAACACCATGAGCCAGCGCCGGCTATCGGGCGGCGAATACGCGCAGCGAAGGGCCGAGTGCGAGCGGGGCGCCGCGATGTTGGGCGTGAGCGCGCTGCGCGAGGTGACGCCGGAGATGCTGGCGGCGCGGCGGCACGAACTTCCGGAACTGACCGCGAAGCGATGCGAATTCATCGTGGCGGAGAGCGCGCGCGCCGAGTCGCTGGCGCGGGCGCTCGAAAGCGGCGACCGGCCGGCCGTGGCCCGGCTCTGCGCGGAGTCGTTTGCGGGCGCCAGGGACCTCTACGAGATCTGCTCGCCGGCCATGGAGGCCATGATGGATGCGATGATCCGAGCGCCGGGGGCGATCGGCGCGCGGCAGGCGGGAGCGGGATTCGGAGGGTGCATGGTGGCGCTGGTGGAGGCCGGAAGCACGGACGCCTTCCGCGCCGCCGTTTCGGAGGCCTATCGCAGCGCGACCCAACTGCGTCCCGAGATCTACCCGGTGGAGGCGGCGCGGGGAGCGGAAGTGTTCGGCGTCTGAGCGCCGCCGATCCGCCGGATCCGGCCGTCGGCGGCGGCGGGTCCAGACTCGACGAATGTCCAGACTCGACGAATCGCCACCCTGAGCACATTCAGGTATACTGATTCGGGTGGTGGCGTATTCGTCTCCCACCAGCGGCGGAAGCCCGCCCTGGACTCCGTGGTTCCCCGACCTTGGAAACCGAACTCTCCCGGCAGAGCGGGCACTCTTATGACCGTGCGTAACATGGCAATCGCGCCGGGGCAGGCGGCTTGATCTTTCCCCGGCCATCCCGCCCGGCGCCGATCGCGCCGGCGCCCGTGCGGGCGCCGCGCCAGCCGGCTTGGAGCGGACCCTGGGCGCCGGGAGTAGCGGCGGCCGTCGGGCCGGCCCCCTTGCTGGTGCGGCTGATGATGAGTCTTTTCATCATCGTGATCTACAGCCGGTTGATCGAGATCGTGCCCGTGCGGCCCCTTCCCCAGGTAGGCCTCGCCCTGCTGCTCTACGGCCTGCTGACGAGCCGATGGATGGACTGGCTCACGGGCACTCCCACTCTGCTTCTGCTGGCGCTCACGGCGTGGATGGTGCCTTCTGCGCTGGTTGGCGACTGGCCAGGCGGCAGCATACAGATGATCATGGACACGTGGAGCCGCCTCCTGCTCTACTATCTGATCGTGGCCTGTCTCGGCCGGGGACTGGCCGGGGTCCAGTCGCTCATGTCCAGCGTGGCCTGGGCTACCGCCGCCCTGGTCTTGATGGGGCTATTTCAGCCCGGGCACGCGGGCGTGCGCTATGGGATCGCCGGTTCGTCCATGGACAACCCGAACGAGCTGGCGGCGGCTCTGGTGCTTGCGTTGCCGTTCTGCGGCTGGTACGTGCTGGGGTCCGGACGGCCGAAGGTATTGCGCCTGGTGCTCCTGGCGGTGACAGTTTGCGCGCTTGTGATGCTGTTCAGAACCGGCTCCCGCATGGGACTGCTCGTCCTGGTCTCGATCGTCATCGTGCTTCTGGTCATCGTGCGCGGGAAGGCGCGGCTGCTGCTGTCCGGCGCCGCGCTCGCGGTCAGCCTGGCGGCGATCGTTCTCACTCCGAAGGCAATCGAGCAACGCTACGAAACGATCGTCGATAAGAACGTCGAGGGCGCGGAGGGTAACGTTGACGTTTCGCACGCGAACGGCTCGTCGGAGGCCCGCTGGTCCTTGTTGGTCACCAGCCTGCGGGTAACCGCCCAGCATCCTGTATTCGGGGTCGGCCTGGGGAACTTCCAGGGCGAGAACGCATCGCTCACCAAGCGGTCGGGAGAGCAAGTGAGTTGGCAGGTCGCTCACAATTCCTACACCCAGATATCGAGCGAGTGCGGGATTCCGGGGGCTCTCATATACCTGGGGTTAATCGTCTACTGCCTGCGAACCACGAATCGCCTGCGGAAGGCTATGGCTGCGAATCCGGAGCTGCGCGCCCACGCACCGATGGCGTTCGGGCTTTTCGTCGAATCCGTGGTGTTCGCTTTGTGCGCCATGTTTTCGAGCGGTTTCGCCTATGGCTTCAATCTGCCGCTGCTGGCCGCGACGGTTCTCTCGCTGGAGCGTTTCGCCGGCGGGGTCCTGGCACGCCCGGCAACTAGCCCGACATGATCCTACTCACCAACGTCGAGGCAGTTCCACGGACCTGGACCGCAGCCAACGGCGAGCCAGGGACAACCATCCTCGCGCGCACCGCCGCTCAGTGCCTTCACCAAGCGCGGCGCTGCGACGTTGTGCTGATTAATAGCGATCCGCGGCTGGTGCTGCAACTGTGCGCCCTGTTTGCCGCGCTGCCTCACTTGCGCCGCCCGCTGGTGGCCTCGGACACCGTCTTGCGGCGGCCCGAAGGCTGGCGCCAGCGGCTGACGCTCCCTGGAAGGCGCTTTCTGCTGTCGCGCGTCGATCACTTCATCCACCATTTCAAGGACCTGAGCGGCTATCGGAGTATCTTCGGGATCGGGCCCGAGCGCAGCTCCTTCGTTCCCTTCAAGGCGAACCTGCGCTATCGCTGCAACGTTGACCCAAATCCCGAAGGCGAGTACGTGCTGTGCTTCGGCCGGTCCCTGCGCGATTTCGACACCTTCTTCGATGCGGTGGAGCGGCTGCCATATCCGGCCGCCATCGCCCGGCCCGACTTCGCGGCTTTGCGCGCCCACGGGTCTCGGTTTTCGCGCCCTCTCGACCGGTTGCCCAGACAGGTGCGGCTGCTCGAACACGATCCGAGGGAATACCGGTCGCAGGCCGAGGTGATGATGGGAGCCAGGCTCGTGGTTGTGCCGCTGTTGAGATCGTGTCTGGTGGCGTCCGTGACCCCGCTCAGCGCCATGCTGCTGGGCAAGTGCGTCATTCTCACGGCAGGCCCGGCCACCAACGGTTTGTTTACCGACGAAGTCCTCACCGTTCCGCCGGAGGATCCAGGCGCCCTGGCGGATGTCATCGACCGCGCCTGGAGGGACCGGGAGTTGCGGGAGAAAACCGCCGCGGCGGGCTACCGCTATGCCTCCGGATTGGGGGGAGAACCGGAGCTGGTCGCCAGGCTGCTCGATCAGGTCTGCTCGTGGTACCGCAGCCGGAGGGAAGCGCGGGTGCAAGCACCGGCGGACGGGTCTCATTAGGCCATGCTGCGACGGCTCAAACTGGCTTTCCTGCGCACGGCCGACGCCCTGGGCTTGAACTCCATGCTGCTCGAAAGCCGCTGGCGCCGGAATCGGCTGCTGATCCTCTGCTATCACGGCGTGTCTCTCGAGGACGAGCACCAGTGGGGCCCCGCCATGTACCTTCCCCCGGCCCTATTCCGGCAGCGGATGGAAGCCCTCCGCCGGATGGATTGCGCCGTGCTGCCCTTGGGCGAGGCGCTCGAGCGCCTCTATTCGGGGACGTTGCCCGCAAGAGCCGTGGCCATCACGTTCGACGACGGAGCCTACGATTTCTACAAGGCCGCCTATCCGGTGTTGCGCGAACACGGGTTGCCGGCAACACTCTATTTCACAACCTACTACTCGAGCTACAATCGTCCTGTCTTCGGCGTGATGCTGAACTACCTGCTCTGGAAGGGCAGGGAGACCCTTCTCACGTGGCCGGAGTTCCTGCCGGAGCCCGTGTGGCTCGATGAACGGCGGCGGCGGGAGGTGCAAACCCGAGTCGTCGCCCAAGTCCGGCAGGCCCGCTTGCGGGTTGCGGAGAAGGATGCCGTTCTGGCGCAACTGGCCTCCAGGCTGAAGCTGGACTACGAGGCCCTGTGCGCAAAGCGCATTCTCACCCTGATGACCCCGGACCAGGCGGCTGAGTTGGCCGCAGCGGGGGTGGACATCCAGTTGCACACCCATCGCCACCGCGTGTCCCTGCGGCGGGACCTCTTCTTGAAGGAAATCGAAGACAACCGGCGGGCGATCTCGGCCGTCTCGCCGAGGCCCGCGGTTCACTTCTGCTACCCGTCCGGTCTCCACCGGCCGGAGTTCCCCGAGTTCCTGCGCTCGGCTGGAGTGGAATCGGCAACCACCAGCGACCCAGGTCTGGCCGGGCGGCACACCAGCCCGTATCTTCTGCCTCGGATGCTCGATGTCGCCACCCTGACGGGCACGGAGTTCACCGCCTGGCTGAGCGGACTGGCGAGCTTCCTCCCGCACCGCCCTCATCCCGCAGATCGCCGCCCGGCGCTCGAGGATCCGCCGGAGGCTGGCGGGCCGCGGCTGTGACAGGCCGTGAGAGAAACACGCCGGGGGCGGACCTGCCGGGAAAGGCGGTTTCGAGCCGCGCATGTGCGTCCGGTGAGTTCACGCAGCCCCCGCCTGCCGCCGGCGCTCTTGCGCCAGCCCAGCGCTGCCGACGGTTCTGAGGCGCGAGAGGCTTTCCGGCACCGTCTACTGTAACGTTGCAGGGGAGTCCAGCGGGCGGCCGGCATCCTCCGCGGGCGGGGGGCGTTTCTTGGGCGCGGGCTGCCGCCAGCGGAGGATGCCGGTCGTGCCCACCGGTATCTCCAAGGCCCTACCGTGCGCATATGCAGCTCCCCACTGGTTTGTGCCCTGGAGCTTCCGCTCGGCCTCGGCGGGCCAGAGCCGTGTGTGAAGTCCGCCCGGCGGCCGGAACCGTTTCGCTCAGGAACCCCTCTGAGGGGCGCGCACCCTACGAAGACGCTCCGAGGGCGCCCTGGAATCGGCACTGGAGACGCGCGGAGACCGGTCCGGCCTTTGGCTTGATCTGGAGGCTGCGGGGGAGGAATGCGCGCAACCGGCAGCGTCGGCGGCCCGGTGCAGCCAAGCCGCAAAGGCGCCGTGAGCCAGTTGAGCGCTATGGCGGGGAGTCGCCGATTCCTTTTGCAGGGGCGCCCCCGGGGAGAAGGGCAAGGCCTCCAGATCTGACGTGTTTTCAATAGAAGTAACCCCGGCCTTAGACGTTTCTTAGGAATATTTCAACACTGGCCCATTGTGCGCTTACCTGGTTTGCCTCATCCTTATCTCCTTGGCCCAGGATCGGGGCGCATGGTGGGAGATGAGGTACGCCTATATCCATTGCCGGTCCTCCGAGCATTCAAGAGGTCAAGGCCCGCTGGTGGTTCGTGGAAGAGCGAAAGGGTCTACACGACCGGTTGTTCTCTCGAACGAACCGCGGAGGAAGCACCTAATTAAAAAGGGGTAATGTCCATGATGCGAAACATAAGGGGTATGTGGGGGGCACTCATCGTGTTTGCCTTCCTGTCTTGTTCTGCTCTTGCGCAGAACAGCAGTTCGATCACCGGGGCGGTCAAGGATCCCGGCGGCGCGATGATTCCCGGAGCGACCGTGACGGCCCTCGAACAGGGTACGGGCCTTCACCAGACAGTAACGACCTCCGGGGAAGGAAACTTCGTTTTTCTTAACCTTCCGCCGGGGACCTACAACGTCACCGCGGAAGCTAAGGGCTTCAAGAAGGGCGAGGACAAAGACGTCATCCTGCCGGTTGCCTCCAAGATCGGCGTGGGCGACATCGTCCTTGAGATAGGCAGCATCGCCGAGACCGTGACGGTCGAAGCGAATGCCGGGACGATCCAGATTCAGGCCGAATCGGGCGAGCGCTCCGACGTGTTGACGAACAGGGACATTCGGGACATCGCACTGAACGGCCAGAACATCGTCGACATGATGAAGTTCATTCCCGGCGTCAACGTGAGCGGCCTGGTGGCGAACGCGGCTTCCACGGTGACCAACATCACCGGCAGTTTCCAGGTCAACGGCACGCGCAGCCTCCAGCACGAGTACACCATTGACGGCATAACGAACCTGAACCTCGGCAACAACACCGGGGCGCTGGTGTCGATTAACCCGGACGCGCTCGAGGAAGTCAAGGTAATGACCTCGAACTACCAGGCGGAGTATGGCCGGTCGGGCGGAGGTGTTATCGCGCTGACTACCCGCGGGGGCACCAACGAGTACCACGGCGGCCTTCGCTACTTCCGGCGCCACGACAGCATGAACGCGGACTCCTACACTAACGACCTCCGGGGTGGCTCCGCAAAAGGATTCCCCCGACCGCTCTACCGCTACAACTATTACGGGTGGGATTTCGGCGGCCCGATCTTCATCCCGCACGTGGTGAACGGAAAGAACAAGCTTTTCTTCTTCGCCAGCCAGGAGTACTACCGCCAACTGGTGCCCCAGGCTTCGTCGATCAACATCCTTGTTCCCACGGCGGCCGAGCGCACCGGGGACTTCTCACACTCGATTGACGGCGCCGGCAAGGCGATCACAATCAAGGATCCGACTACGGGTCTCGCGTTTCCGGGCAACATCATCCCGACGGGCCGTATTTACGGTCCCGGCCAGGCGATCCTGAATTTCCTGCCCACAGCCAACACCACAGCCGGCGGCAACCCTTACAACTACACTTCCCAGGTCCCCGCCGCCTACCCCCGTATGGAGACCATCCTTCGTGGCGACTGGCAGATCAACGACAGTACCCGCCTGAGCGTGCGCTGGATCTACAACCACGACGATCAGCAGTTCCCCTACGGGACCACGACGGCTTCCTGGAACTGGCCGCTCGACATCACGGACCGGAAGAACGGCCCGGGCAGCGTGCCGAGCATCTCGCTCACACACAGCTTCGGACCCACGTGGGTGAACGAATTCGTCTTAGGGGTTGGCCGGGGCGGCGTCACCATCGCGCCTCAGGGCAACACGATCACGACCGCGTCAACCGGTATTAACATCCCGCTGCTCTATCCCAACGCCAACACTCCCGGCTTGATCCCGACCATCGGTTTCGGCTCGATCCCGAGCGCCAGCGGTCTCCCCAATACAAGCGTCTTCGGGCCCTTCAACCAGCGCTTCCTGATCTGGCAGGTCATGGACACCCTGAGCAAGGTCAAGGGCGCGCACACCTTCAAGTTCGGCTACTACTTCCAGAGCGCCTCGAATGCCAGCAACAATCAGGTGTACGTCGAGGGCAACGTCGACTTCTCGAGCAACGGCTCGAACCCGCTGAACACCGGCGACCCCTACTCGAACGCCCTGCTGGGTGTGTACAACGCATTCTCTCAGCAAAGCGCGAAGCCGTTGCAGAATTACCTCTACCACGACATCTCCTGGTACGCGCAGGACACCTGGAAGATCAATCAGCGCCTGACGCTCGATCTGGGGGTACGGTTCTCCTGGTATCAGCCCGTTTACAACACCGCGGGGACGGGGGATGGGGCCTACTTCAATGCCAGCACCTTCTCCACCAGCCAGGCGGTGCGCCTGTACAGGCCGGTCTGCGTCGGTGTCTCGACCTGCTCGTCGAGCGCCGCCACGTACCGGGCAATCGACCCGGCCACCGTGGGGACCCCGACGACGGCGAACACCCTGGCGTCCTATTATGTTGGCAAGATCGTGCCGAACTCCGGCAACACCACCAACGGAATGCAACTGGTGAGTGGCGGCTATCCGGCTGGCGGCGTCAACGCCCCGACGATTCTGCCGCAGCCTCGCGTCGGCGCTGCGTGGGACGTGACCGGCAGCCACAAGACGGTGGTGCGCGGCGGTTTCGGAATCTCCTACGACCGGTACGAGAGCGGCCTGACGGGGTTCGGAGCCAACCAGCCGCCGTTTGTCTACTATCCAACCCTTCAGTACGGCTACATGAGTCAAATCGCGTCTGGCAGCACCCTTCTGGCGCCGCTGTCCATCACCGCCGTGACCGAGAACATCAAGTTCCCGATCATGTATACCTACAGCATCGGCGTGCAGCGTGACCTCGGAAAGGGCACCGTAGTCGACGTGTCCTACGTCGGATCGAAGTCGCGCAATCTCCCCCGCAAGACGAATCTGAACACCCCGGCCTATGGGGCGACCTTCTCGGCTTCGGGGCAGCAATCGACCTTCTTCGCAAACGGGGTCATTCCGGCAACTGAACCCAACCTGCCGTCCATCTACTCCGCCGCGGGGGTGAGTTTCAGCGGTGCAGACGCCCTGGCCACGGACTTCCTGCGCCCCTATCAGGGGTACAGCGACATCAGCTACTACGCGTTCGACGCCTATTCCAATTACAACTCCCTCCAGGCTTCCGTCAACCGCCGGTTCTCGCAGGGTCTCACGTTCGGCATTGCGTATACCTGGTCCAAGACCATGACGAGCATTTCCGACGATGGCACGATGACCAGACTCCTGAACCCATCGCTCGACTACCAGCTCGCCAGTTTCGACCGAACGCACTACCTGGTCGGAAACCTGGTCTGGGATCTGCCCAGGGGCAGCCGGATCTTCAACGGCAACAAGCTGGCCCGCGGGGCCCTGGACCACTGGGTCATTTCCGGAGTCACCACGCTTGCCTCCGGCATGCCGATGGAGGTTGGTCTCAGCATCGCCAGCACGGATGCCGGCGCCCGTCTGCTGGGCACGCCTACCAGCGGCAACCTCTCGGGGCAGCAACCGCGCTTCCTGTTGAACGGCGATCCCCAAGACGGCACGACCATCAACATGCTGGCCCTGACGGTTCCCGGGGTCGGCAACACCGGCCCTTACCCGCGCACGTACCTGCGCAACTCCTGGATCGCGAACCAGGATCTCTCGGTGTTCAAGAACGTCCCGCTGGGCGGAGACGGGAAGCGCTACCTGCAGCTCCGCGTCGAGGCGTTCAACGTCCTCAACCATCCCCAGGTCTCGGGCTACAACCTGACTTCCAACGTGACCAACGGCGCGGGCGCGACCGGCGCCGCGATTCTCAACAACTTCACCGGTCTTGTCGCTTCGAACAACCTGCGGGGGGCAGGCACTTCGGTGTTGGGAACCTACTTTGGGGAACCCAGCGGGTGGCAGAACATGCGCGTCGTCCAGCTTGCCGCCAAGTTCTACTTCTGATGTTCCGGCAGGGTGGTAAATCGGCGTGAAGACGCATGCCGGCTTCCGGGCGCAGTCCCGGAAGCCGGCATGTGTGGGCCTGAGGCGGCATCACAATGTGGGGCCGCCTTGGGGCCAAAGCCGGTGTGAAGCCCTCCTGCCTCCCTTCTCGATCCTGGGCCACTCGGGTTCCGGCAGACCAAGCCCCCGCCGATTCCTCCGGCAAACCGCCGGTTGGCCGCGCTCCCGCCCGAAGCGGCAGTTCGCTCCACACGCGAGCGGCCTCGTCCCATTCCTATCAACCCGGCGCCGACTCTCCGCTCGACACCACAGCGGCGCGCGAAAGGGAGCACCACCGTGGCGGCAGTTCCGCGTTCCGGAGCGCACGGCGGTTCGGACCAAGCCGCGAGACGGCCGGCCTCGGGTTTCGCCGGGCAGGCCGGTTGCGCGCGGCCGCGGCTTGATAGAGACTAGGCGATGTGCCATCGCGCAGAGAACGCTCTTAATAGGGGAACACATGCGATGAAGAAAGTTCTGATCCTCTCGATGCTCGCGTTGGGG
>Ga0182021_10003207_pt1 | contig 19210 bp, 15 predicted proteins | sample 612E3MmetaG_FD_120493 | JGI IMG/M metagenome (GOLD analysis project Ga0182021, IMG submission 120493) | Permafrost microbial communities from Stordalen Mire, Sweden - 612E3M metaG (Illumina Assembly) | ecosystem: Environmental > Terrestrial > Soil > Wetlands > Permafrost | place: Sweden... | reverse complement strand
GTACCGGTACTTTAAATGGAAGGCCTATAAGTATTTTTGCACAGGATTTCACCGTTGTTGGAGGTTCATTAGGCCGGATGCATGCAGGGAAAATTACCAAAATCATGGACCATGCCCTGAAAATGCGGATGCCTTTAATTGGTATCAATGATTCAGGCGGCGCCCGCATCCAGGAAGGCGTAAATTCCCTGGCAGGTTATGGCGAAATATTTTTCCGTAATACCCTTAATTCGGGTGTTATTCCACAGATATCGGTAATTCTCGGCCCTTGTGCGGGAGGAGCTGTTTATTCTCCGGCCCTGACTGATTTTGTTTTCGTGGTCGATAATATTTCTAAAATGTTTATCACAGGTCCTGAAGTTATTAAAAGTGTACTGGGTGAAGAAATAAGCCAGGAAGATTTGGGGGGGGCCCGAGTCCATGCCGAAATCACGGGAAATGCGCATTTTTTCGCCAATAGTGAATTGGAATGTTTTGAACAAATAAAAAGACTTTTTTCTTTTATTCCATGGCATAACGGGGTTAAAGCTTTAAAAGTAGAACCCAAACCTCCTAAACCGAAATATAAAATTGAAACCATTATTCCTGATGATCCTAAAGAACCTTATGATGTTCGAGATGTAATCCGAGCCATTGTTGACGACTCAGACTTTTTTGAAATCCAGGAACTGTGGGCACAAAATGCTGTTATCGGTTTTGGACGTTTAAATGGCGAGACCGTTGGTTTTGTCGCAAACCAACCTTTGGTCCTTGCCGGAGTTTTGGATGTAGATTCATCCGATAAAATTGCCAGGTTTATCCGTTATTGCGATGCATTCAATATCCCCATAGTAACTTTGGTTGATTTGCCAGGATATTTACCCGGTGTCGACCAGGAACATATGGGAGTTATCCGCCATGGCGCCAAAATTCTTTATTCTTACAGCGAAGCAACCGTTCCAAAAGTTACAGTGATTTTAAGAAAAGCATATGGCGGCGGGTACATAGCCATGAGCTCGCGTCACCTGCGTGCCGACTTCGTTTTTGCCTGGCCAGGGGCAGAGATAGCTGTCATGGGCCCTGAAGGCGCTGCCAATATTATTTTTCGTAAAGAAATATCTGAAGCCGCCGACCCTGAAGCTATGAGAAAAGAAAAAGTAAGGGAATATACTGAAAAATTTGCCAATCCCTTTGTTGCTGCATCAAAAGGTTATATAGACTCGGTAATTGAACCATCTGAAACCCGAAAATATGTAATACACGCTATTGAGGTTTCAGAAAACAAGGATTCAGGCATGCCAAGAAAAAAACATGGTATTCCGCCATTCTAATAAGGAGGTTATTTATGACGATAATTGATAATAAAAATAAAACTGATTTTAAAATATTAAATTTTTGGGAAAGGGATTACAAAACTCTTTTTACAAAAAAATTCGAAAACCGCAAGAAATATAAAGCTACCGACCCTCTGAAAGCTTATTCTTTTCTTCCGGGAAATATTCAAAAAATTATGATAAAGGAAGGCCAGAAAGTTAGCAAAGGGGAGCCTATGTTTATTCTTGAATCAATGAAAATGATGAATATTATCCGTGTTCCGGTAGATGGAAAAGTAAAAAAAATCTATATCTCTGTTGGTGAAATTATACCTAAAGAACATTTAATGGTTGAGTTTGAATAAATGTGAAGTGTCCCGGCATTTTTTTTAATTCAAATATCTTCTATAATAATCCTAAACACCTCAGCAACAGTAAGCCCCATTTCACGGATTTGCTTTGGGACAATGCTATTCGGGCTCATTCCGGGAACTGTATTTACTTCAAGAAAATAAATCTTATCGGGCGAAATAATATAATCTATTCTTACTATGCCGCGACAATTCAAAGCACCGTATATTTTTGAAGATATATTGCGGATTTTCTTCGCCATCTCAGGACTAATCCTTGCAGGAGTAATTTCCTCTGAAAAACCAGGTGTATATTTTGCCTGATAATCGAAAAAATCTTTCTTTGATACCACTTCCGTGATAGGAAATATAAGCTCTTTGGTTTTCGTTTTCACCATTCCGCAGGTTACCTCTGTACCTTTAATAAATTGTTCAATTATTACTTCATTGCTTTCAGTCAAGGCATGATCGATTGCAGTAGCCAGATGTTCCTTTTCTGAAACTTTTGTAACCCCGCAACTTGAACCTGATTCATTTGGTTTTACAAAACAGGGCATTCCAAGCTTTTGAAAAATTTCGTCAATTTGTATCGGGTTGTCTTTTTTGATTAGTACAGATTTTGCAGAATTAATTTTATATTCTTTTAAAAAAAGTTTGCACGCATATTTATTAAAAGTTAAAGCCGATGGCAACACTCCACATGTAGAATAAGGCAAATTAATTAATTCGAAATAAGATTGGAGGATTCCATCTTCTCCCGGCGTACCATGAATGGCAATCAGGGCAAAATCGAATTTTATTTTTGCCCCATTTAGAAAAAAACTAAAATCGTTTTTATCGATATCTGCAATTATTTCTTCATTTATCAGTACCTGCCATTGTTGTCCTTTAATTTGTACCAGATAACTTTTGTATTCAGTTTCTTCAAATTCCTTTGCAATCAATGCTGCACTTTGAACAGATATGCTCCATTCCGATGAATTTCCTCCTCCTATAATGGCAATGTTCTTCATAATAAGAAATAATTATACTTTTGTCAATCACCTATCCAAGTAAAGATAACAATTGTAAAAAAAAATTAGAAATTTATTTAAAATTTTCTGTTTTGGTTTATTAAATCTTTTTTCATAATCAAAATAATTTTTGCCAATTAAATAATTAAAAAAGAATTTTCAAAAAATTAACACGCTGAAATCAGGTTATTTTTGTTATAAAATATAACTTCGGGAAATCAAATTCTATTATGGGGGAAATTGTATATATAACCCGCCGGGAAAAATTCAATGCCGGACACCGTATGTTCCGTCCTGATTGGACAGATGAAAAAAATTATGAAGTATTTGGTAAATGTGCTAACCCTCTGGGGCATGGGCATAACTATGTTTTATTGGTTACGGTTAAAGGAAAGTTAGATCCTGAAACCGGATATTTAGTAGATTTATCAGGCCTTGGCAATATTATTCGTAATGAAATTATTGAAAAACTCGATCATAAAAATATAAATCTCGAAGTTGATTTTATGCAGGGAAAAATAGTGTCTTCTGAAAATATGGCAATTGCAATCTGGCATCAACTTCTGCCACATATAATTAAATTAGGTATTGAATTACACTGCATCAGGATTGAAGAAACAGATAATAATTATGTAGAATATTACGGAAATAATAATTAGAGTTATGGAATCTATATTTTTTAAAGGCGATGGAATCATAGACGATGTAGAATACGCCAAAATTGAACGTTTTAGCAAAGAAAAAACCGAACAACTTGAAAATTTATACCAACAGGTTTTAAACCTTATAGAACCGGAACCTGAAAGGAACAGTCTGAAAGATACTCCTTTGAGAGTTTCTAAATCTATTCAGTTTCTTACCCACGGGTACAATATCGATCCGAAAAAAATGCTTGAAGCTGCGACTTTCAAGGAAGATTACAAGCAGATGGTAATTGTAAAAGATATTGAAATTTTTTCACTTTGTGAACATCACCTCATTCCATTTTATGGCAAAGCGCATATTGCTTATATTCCTGATGGCAAAATAACCGGGTTAAGCAAAATAGCCAGGGTTGCTGAAGCATTTTCACGCAGGTTACAGGTTCAGGAAAGGCTTACCATGCAGATTCGCGATTGCATCCAGGAAAGCCTCAAACCACTTGGTGTTGCTGTGGTTATTGAAGCCCACCACCTTTGCATGATGATGCGTGGAGTACAAAAACAAAACTCGGTTACCACTACTTCTGCCTTTACGGGTATTTTCCTGGATGAGACAAAAACACGCGAAGAATTTATTCATCTGATCGGAACAAAACTGCATTAAGAAATTATTTTTTATATTTAAATAAAATTTTTAGACCAGGCTTATTCAGGCGTTGTTCAATAACTGTTTTATGAAATATTCCAGTTGCAATGATTGCCAGGGCTATTTCAATTTAATTCATAGAAATAAAAGTTATTACAAATGAAAATTGCTTTCCTCGATACAAAAACAATGGGCGATGTGCCCAACCTTAATATTTTCAAGGAATTCGGGGAAGTAAAATTTTATCCACTGACTTCTCCGGCAGATACTCTTGACAGACTTAAAAGTATTGATATTGCTATAACCTGTAAGGTGGTAATAGATAAACCATTGATGCAACTTTTGCCCCATCTTAAACTTATTTGTGTTGCAGCAACAGGTACGAATAATATCGACTTATCACATGCTAAAGAAAATGGTATCGTTGTTAAAAATGTGTCGGGATATTCAACAAATAGCGTGGCCCAGGCCACATTTTCCCTTATCCTGGCCCTTTTGAACCATAATTCGTATTTCGATAATTACGTAAAATCCGGTGAATATGCTATGAATGATATGTTTACCCACATTGATAAAACTGTTTCTGAGCTTTATGGTAAACAATTCGGAATAATCGGATTAGGAAATATCGGGAAACGGGTTGCTGAAATAGCAAACGCTTTTGGCTGCAAAATATGTTATTATTCGACAAGCGGAAAAAATAAAAATAATAAATATGATCGGGTTGAACTTGATCATTTACTTAAAATTTCTGATATTGTATCTATTCACTGTCCCTTGAATGAATCAACACGAAACCTGATCTCTTATGAAAAATTAAAGTTGATGAAGCCGGCTTCAATTATGATCAACACAAGCAGAGGTGGCATTGTTGATGAAGCAGGACTTGCAAAAGCATTGAATGAAAATGTAATTACAGGTGCAGGTTTTGATGTGTTTTCGAAAGAACCAATTGAACTGGAAAATCCTTTACTTAAAATAACTGACAAAGAAAAAATAATTTTCTCTCCTCATTCCGCATGGACAAGTTTTGAATCCAGGAAATTACTCATAGAAAAAATTGCTTTAAATATCAGGGAGTATTTGAATGAGCACCCTGTAATTTGATCCGATAAAAAATACGGTTTGGTTATAATAGATCGGAACCTGTGATATTTCTTTAAAAATTATATAAATTGGGTTGATGCAATTACTAAAATTCTGAACCATGAAAAAGAAATTCTTGCCAATATTCCTGTTTTTTTTCTTAGTAATTATTGCAGGAACAGATTGTTCTTCAAAAACAGGGTACAAAAAACCCCAGCAACAAATCGACCGTCAGCCGGCAGTTGCTAATCAATTTTATCCGGGAGATAAAAAAGTTCTGGAAGACACACTAAAGGCCATGTTCAGGAGAGCTGTACCTAAAAAAATCACAAAACCGGTTCTTGCAATCATTTCACCTCATGCAGGCTATGTATTTTCCGGAGATGTTGCTGCATCGTCATTTAACCAGGTTGAAAAAAAACACTATAAAAATATTTTTGTTATCGGATCAAGCCATCATGCCCTTTATGACGGGGCTTCAATATATTCTTCCGGCAATTTTATTACTCCTTTAGGAATTGTAAAAGTCGACATGGAACTGTGCCGGGCTTTAATTAAAGCAAATTCATGTTTTACTGGGGATATTTCCCCTCATGCTATGGAACATTCCATTGAAGTCCAATTACCCTTTTTACAATATTCGCTTGGCGACGATATCAACATTGTTCCGGTATTAATTGGAACACAATCGGAAATTACCTGCAAAAAAATTGCCCAAGCGCTCAAACCCTATTTCAACAGCGACAATCTTTTTATAATTAGTACCGATTTTTCGCATTATCCGGGTTATTATGATGCGCAAACCAGCGATAAACTGGCAGCTGAAGCGGTAATGACAAATTCGCCTGAGAAATTTATTAAAAGAATTCACGAGATTGAATCATCGGGTATTCCTAACCTTGAAACTGCAATGTGCGGATGGACTTCCATGCTTACATTTCTTAACATTACCCACGATATACCTAATATTTCATTTGTTCCAATTACAGCAAAGAATTCAGGCGATACACCTTTTGGCGACAAAACAAGGGTGGTTGGATATTATTCCATTGTCATCACTCAGAATAAAAATACTTCCCTTGACACTTTTATTACTCAAAACGACAAGAAAAATTTGTTGCAAATAGCCCGTGAAACCATAACAGGTAATGTTAAAACAAAAAAAGTGCCTGCTATTGACAATAAAATGCTGACTCCCGGCCTTGAAAAACCATGTGGCGCTTTTGTTACATTAAAAGAAAACGGAGAATTAAGAGGTTGTATCGGAAACTTTTCGGCCGATAAACCTTTGTACCAAACTGTACAGGAAATGTCTGTAGCTTCATCGGCAAATGATTACCGTTTTAGTCCTGTTACAGAAAAAGAAATTGATAAAATCGAAATAGAAATTTCAGTTTTGACTCCAATGAAGAAAATCAAATCTATCGATGAGATTGAACTTGGGAAACATGGTATTTATATAAAGAAAGGGATATTTGGAGGCACATTCCTTCCTCAGGTTGCAACGGAGACCGGTTGGACAAAAGAAGAATTCCTGGGACATTGTGCAAGGGATAAAGCCGGCCTTGAATGGAACGGATGGAAAGATGCCGATATTTATATTTACGAAGCAATAATATTCAGCGAGAAAGATTTTAAAAAATGAACCCTTATCTCATCATTCCCATAGCATCAGTTGTAATTTTTTTTTATCTGCTGAGTTTTTTTGTCATGCGATTGGAGATGATTTCCAAAACTGCCCATCGCAAATTCTGGAATATATTGCTGCTTTTGACTTTTTTAATTACTGCTTTACTTGGACTTTTGCTTGCAATCCAGGTCAATTACAAACTTGAAATTCCCTATATTAAAAAAATTCTTATTTTTCATGTCGATTTCGGAATAGCCATGAGTTTAGTTGCTATAATCCATCTTTCATGGCATTTGAATTACTATTTGTCGTTATTCAAAGTAAAAAAATCAAAGGAAGTTCAAAATAATATTCAACAGGAAATAGTTTCAAATAAAATAATTCAAGTCAAGGTTCCATTGATTGTCCTGGGTTTTAGCGCCAGCATTATCCAGGTTATCATGCTCAGGGAAATATTAAGTATTTTTTACAGCAATGAACTGATTTTCGGAATTGTCCTTGCCATTTGGATGACACTCACCGGACTGGGAGCATGGTTAGGGAAACAAACAAAGCAACAAGCTTTGCAGAAATCAGGGCTTTTTATCATGTTCATTTTACTTGGATTACTTCCGGTTTTAATTGTAATTCTTCTTGACATTTTAAAAAATATATTTTTACCTCCCGGCGAACTGATAAATATCTGGCAATTGTTTATTATAATTACTATTATACTTGCTCCAGTTTGTCTGCTCTCGGGAAATATTTTCAGAACGCTTACCATAACTGACTACCGGGAAAAAAATAATGAAGGTGGAAAGCTTTATGCCATTGAATCGATTGGAAGCATTATTGGCGGACTCATCGTAAGCATTGTAATGATTTTCTGGTTAAATGTCCTTCAATCTTTAATAATTGTATTCACAATAAATGTAATAACGGCTGTAATTAGTTTTTCTTTTAAAAAAAGGTTAGTGAAAATTATAATTATTTTTTCAGCAATTATAATTGCAGTCTTTTTTTTCAAATTTAATTTCGATTTAAAAATAAAACAATTTTTATACACAAATCAAAAAGTCATTGAAACTCATGAAACTCCTTACGGGAATCTTACATTTACAAAAACTGCAGGCCAGATAAATGTTTTTGAAAACCTTTCACTTTTGTTCACAACAGACAATACGATGGTCAATGAAGAAACCGCTCATTTTCCAATGCTCCAGCATGCAAATCCACAGGATGTGTTGCTTGTTTCCGGAGGAATTGCAGGTATTGCAAAAGAAATACTTAAATATTCGACTGTAAAAAATCTGGTGTATATTGAACCCAATCCCTGGTTAGTTAAGTATGCATTAGAATATATTAAATTACCTGCTGACAACCGTCTTCATGTAATTTTTAATGATGGACGCAGGTTTCTAAAAAATGATTCAAGTCATTATGATGTAATTATTATTGCACTTGCAGAACCTTCAACTTTGCAAATCAACCGCTACTATTCCCTGGAATTTATTAAACTATTAAAATTTCACTCACGACCAGGAGCAGTAATAAGCTTAAACCTTAATTCTTCAGCAGATTATTTAAATAATGAAAACAGAAAATTACATTCCATTATTTATAAAACTTTAAAATCGGTTTTTTCAAATGTAATTATATTGCAGGGAGAGAAAGATTATTTCCTTTGTTCGGATAATTTACTGAAAAGCGAAATCGGTTATTTATCACTTTCAAAAAATATGAAAAATCAATATGTAAATGATTTTTATTTAGACGATCGGGAAATCAAAGAAAAAAGCCGAAGTATTTATAACGACCTGAATTTAAATGAACCGGCCAATACCGATTTTAAACCGGTTGCCACTTTAGTGCAATCGTCTTTATTCATGAGTAAATTCAATATTAATTCAACAGTACTGATCTCCATTGTTATTTTAATTCTTTTAATTCCGATGATTAAACTGAAGCCTGTTTCATTCATCATGTATACTACAGGATTTACGGCTTCTTCAATTGAAATGATCGGCATTTTCGTATTCCAGGTTATGTTTGGTTACCTGTATGCAGCATCCGGAATAATTTTTTCAATATTTATGGCAGGCTTATCGATGGGTGCATGGATGAGTTATTCATTAAAAAAAGGAATTTTAAACAAAATCATTTCCCTTCAATTAATGATGGTAGTAATGACATTTTTTGTCCCATTTATCATCCTTTTTATCCATAAAACAGACAATCAATTTATTACCTGCCTGGCGCTGTTCTTTATTATCTTTGTAACTGCATTTTTGACCGGCAACCTGTTTTCAGCTATTTTGGATCAATTAAAAGTTGACAATCGGGACAACACCAGTTATTTGTATGGAACAGATTTGTTCGGATCAGCATTAGGTTTATTGGTTACAACATCAATATTATTGCCTTTATTGGGTCTTATTACTTCAACAATAATTATTATAGGTATAAATATAATCAGTTTAGGTTTTTTGGTTTTATCAGAAAAGAGGTGGTTATGAGGAAAATTAATAAAAGGGAATTTCTGAAATTAGGATTAACCGGGTTAGGCGGCATGAGTTTATTAAGAAATGAAAAATCTTTTGCAGCAATGAATTATTTTAATGATGATAAACCCTGGAAATGGAGCCGGGAGGCAATTCATTATTCTGTAACTCCCAGAGGTGTTAAATGTCTTATTTGCCCTAACGAATGTACATTACGGCTTGGTGAAACCAGTATATGCCGGAATCGGGTTAATTACAAAGGGAAACTTTATTCAATTGCTTACGGCGATCCATGTGCAGTTCATGTAGATCCAATTGAGAAGAAACCATTGATGCATTTTCTTCCCGGAATTTATGCTTATTCCCTGGCAACGGCAGGATGTAACCTTGCTTGCCTCAATTGCCAGAACTGGGATATTTCCCAATCAAGCCCACATGATACCAAAAACATGGACCTTTTTCCTGAGAAAGTAGTTGAAGAATGTTTGCAAAACGATTGCAAAGCCATTGCTTACACCTATTCCGAACCCATTTCATTTTACGAATATGTCTTTGATACTGCTAAGCTTGCCAGGGAGAAAAAAATAAAAAACGTATTTGTTTCGAATGGTTATATTAATGAAAAACCGCTCCGTGATTTAAGCAAATTCCTTGATGCTGCGAATATAAATCTCAAATCTTTCAGCGATGATGTTTATCTCAGGTTAAATGCCGGAAAATTACAGCCTGTTTTGAATACTTTAAAGATTTTAAAAGAAGAAAATGTCTGGCTTGAGATTACTAACCTTGTGGTACCTTCCTGGACAGATGATTTTGATATGATAAAGAAAATGTGTGACTGGCTTGTAAGCAATGGGTTTTCAGAGTTCCCGTTGCACTTTCTAAGGTTTCATCCCATGTATAAACTTACCCAGCTTCCATCGACACCGATAAATTCTCTTCACAATGCAAAGGAGATTGCCACAAAGGCCGGATGCAAATTTGTTTATATAGGTAATATACCCGAACAAGATGCCCTGAATACTTATTGTCCCAAATGCAAAGGCCTGGTTATTGAAAGAATGGGTTATAAAATTGTCAGGAATAATATACAAAATAATAAATGTAAAACTTGTGGGGAAAAAATTCCGGGAATCTGGAGTTGAAATTTTAAATTGAAAGTACTATTTTTCCGCGTGTATGTTCGGTTTCGATTTGTTCATGAGCTTTATATGTTTCACGTAAAGGATATACCTTATTAATATATGTCCTTAATTTTCCGCTATCAATTAGCTTAGTCAGCTGATCTAATTCTGAAACATCGGGCTCAACAAAATGATATTGAAAATTAATTCCTAAAGAAGATGCTAGCTGCTGGTCGGCCTGACCTGCAATAGAAACCAGGGTTCCTCCTTTTTTAACGCAGTTATAAGCTTTTAACAAAGTTTCTTTACCTACAAAGTCAAAAACTATATCTGGCTTTTTTTGAAATTGTTTTAAAAATGTTTCCAGCCAATCCTGGTTGTCATAGGTTATCACATAATCGGCACCTAAGCTTTTTAAATAATCAACATTTGCCGAACCGGCCAATGCAGCAACTTTAGCTCCTGCAATTTTTGCCAATTGAACTGCCATAGAACCAACTCCACCCGAGGCCCCTAAAATTAATACGAACTGATTTGCCTTTATATCAGCTTTATCATGCAAAGCCTGAAATGCTGTTAGTCCGACAAGAGGTATAGCAGCTGCTTCCTCAAATGAAAGGGATTTAGGTTTGGCAGTAACATAACATTCAGGGATTGATATGAATTCAGCATACGTACCATTTTCAACAGATGGTCTTCTGGCGTATGAAAATATTTCATCGCCTTTTTTGAACCTTCGTGCACCGAATCCCCTGTCCTCAATTATACCTGCCATATCCCAACCCAGAATTAAGGGAAATTTGTATGGCAGATTTTTTCTTAACCCTTCCCGGATTTTATAATCAACAGGATTTACCCCGGCAGCTTTAATACGAACAAGTACTTCACCCTCCCTGACTTCAGGTTTGGGAAAGTCATCAGAATAAATAAGTTTATCCCTGCCCCCAAACTCATTAATATATACTGCTTTCATTTACTAAAATTTATAAATTAAACAAACAAAATTATCGAAAGTTCAGAAAGGATTTTTAACAGTTAAATTATAAAAATAAAAAAAGGCGGAAATTCCGCCCTTTAATAATATGATATTGAATTTTACCTATTGTACAATCGATTTGAAAGTTTCGTCGTTAAAATATTTCAACAATTCAGCATCTTTTTTGGCATAAGTTTTTAATTTAACATCTTTGCCAACAGCTGTACGAAGATTGTTCAGCACCATATCGCTGTTTTCAGTTCTTGCGCCTAAGACTGCCCTTAGATAATATGCCTGTGCACTTTCATCTTTACTATTCTGTAAAGTGGTTATTGCAGCATCATAATTCTTATTTAAAAGCTTTGCAAGAGCTACATTATATACTGAAGCATTTCCAAAATATGCAATTGCTTTTTCATATGTACCTTTAGTTATGCAAATGATACCTAAATTATAACTGGGAGCTTCACCAGCGCCCATTGCAGCAGTAAATAATTCTTCAGCGCCGGTCAAATCGCCCTTTAACAGTGCAATTGCACCAAGATTTGTCTTAACAGCATCGCTGTTTTCAATATTCTTAGCTGCTTCAAGAGCTTCTTTTGCTTCATCGATTTTACCTAACTGGATAAGCACACAACCCAGGTTGTTTTTTGCACGTACATCGCTTGGGAATTTTTCGGAGGCCTTTTTATAAAGAGCAGCCTTTTTATTTAAATCCTGAACCAAATTAGCTGCATAAAGGATTTCTTCAAGTTTGAAAGTATCGGGTTTGCTATCGGCGAGCTGGAGCATTTCTTCATCAGAAAAACCAACTGCATTTACTTTAACAACAAATTTCGATCTGCGGAGAGGAGGTAAGATTTGTTCTTTAATTACTTCAAAAGCTTCCGCAATGTGCATTATTTCTTTATTACGGACATCGGGATCTGAATACATCGAAAGAACCCTTAATACCAATTCTTTATCTTTAATATTCGATTTTTCCATTGCAGCCTTAAAACCGTCCCAGTCTTCCGGAGTATGTGTCTTTGACAACAATGAATCTTTAACAACTTTATCAATTTTATCTTTTTTTAACTCTTCCTTTAAGAATTTTATAGCAGTATTTTCTCTTTCTTCAGAAAGTTTTGTATTTAAAGGCAAAGGGCCATCGGGAGATGCATAAGATGCCATTTCAATTCCTTTTACCTGGTATTTGGGATTACTTGCAACATTTTTAACATAGTCGTTCATAGCTACAACATCTTCTTTCTTAAGTTCAGTTGGTCGAAGATCGAAACGATTAATAACATAATTTATGGCAGCTTCCTTTGAATCAGGAACTACCCTTACAAATTTATCGGCAAGCATAACTGTTTTGGGATCCATTCTTACCATTCTGGGAGTAATAATAATACCATCGGCCAGTTTATAATTACCAATGTCCATTGGTTTATTCTTATAGGCAGCAGTAACTTTAAGTTCGACCTGTGAAAGCATCATTTCATCTTTAAAGGTGAATTTGTCGCTGTTGCTAAAGCTTCCCCCCGAAGTGTAATTTATTACCTTATCATTAGCCTGAATTTCTTCGCCCTGAAGCTTAATAGGCTTAAGTTCTAACTGCCCGCCATCATATTTAACCACAGGTGTAACTGTCATTGTGGCCTTTTTATTGAAATACTTTGCAGGATAGTTCCCTGTAATGGTAAGACTTACTTCACCATTATTCATTTCAAGGACTTTAGGCGAAACATCATATTTAACAGTGTTTGCTAAATCCTTCATTTTCTTAATACCACCGCAACTGCTTATTACAATTGCCAATGATAAAAGTATAGCTAACTTGCTGAAATAATATTTTTTCATAGTACTTTAGGTATTGGTTTTGAATTTAATGTTCTTAATAACATACAAACTTAATAATGTTTTTAGTAAAAAAAAATAGCACATATGCAATATACTGTATTTTTAATTAAAAAAACCAATTATTTTTAATTACTACTTTAAAATAGCACTTTAAAATTAAATAATTATTAAGGATTAATTATAAGTAAATATAATATAAAGCACCGTTTTTACAGGGCGTTATATTTTTAAAAACCGGATTCGGCATATTCGATAAATTCAAATGGTATTTTGAAAAGATGAGAAAAATGTTCACCGGTTTCTTTACTATCATAATCTCCTTCTTCGTAATGCCATTTAACTTTAACAGTTTTAATATTGGGGTTTTCAACAAGAGATTTGATAAGATTAAAAATTTGTTTTGAGGAAGCAGTATTAAAATATTCTAATTTAAAATTCAATAAAATTTCTTCTTTATCAAATTTTTCTGCCCATTCAAAAATAGGTTCATACATTTTTAGTGGATTTTCAGGTAACGACCTGCCGGTCATCATAATTTCCCCATTCACATCGCAGAATATGTGCGGTGTATCATTAGTGGCATGCATCTCAAAATTTTCCATATCCTGATTTCTTAAGAATCGACTTCATCAAAATTAATACTTCTTCGCCATTTTATCTTAAGAAAAATAATTTTTTTATCACTTAACAGTTACTTTTCGTCACCAATTTATCGCCTTTCGTCAATCCTCTTAATATTTATCAGGCATGTACGGTAACATCAAATACTCTCTTAATAGTATTTACATTTATATCTTCCTTGATAATATAATTTCTGGCTCCGGCTTCAAGCATCTGCATTACATATTCCATTTCCTGATGAAATGATAAAGCGATAATTGTGAGAAATCTGTTTAATTCAGTAGCTTTCCGTGTAGCTTCAATGCCATTCATTTCAGGCATCTCTATATCCATAAATACAACATCAATATGTTGTTTCTTTAATATATTCAAAGCTTCTAATCCGTTATTTGCCTGGTATATTTTATCTATTCTTTCGATACTTGATTCCTCTACCATATATTTCAATGCCTGAAGAAAATGCATATTATCATCGACTAATAAAATATTTAGTTTTTTCACTTGTCCTTGTTTAGGTTTTTTAGATTAATAATTGCAGGGAACCACTATAATTATTTTTTAAATGGCTTGAAATTATTCAAACCAATATTCTTCCAACAAATATCGTTTAATGATTCGGGTGAATAACAGGGAAGAAATACTCAATTTGAAGAGAGATACACTCATTTGCAAAAAGAAAAATACCTATAGTAAAATGAGTGAAACCCGCCAATTTTATTCTACTTTAATGAGGTTATTTTTAATTGCATAAATGGCTAAACTAATAGAATTAGATGATTCCGTTTTGTCCAGCAAACTGGCCCTATGTCTTTCCACAGTCCGATGACTAATATGAAGTATTTCTGAGATTTGGTTAGTCGATAAACCCTTGCAAATAAGCCCAAGAATTTCAGATTCCCGTCGACTTAGCTTTATTCCAGGCGAAACGTTTTTATTCCTTATAAGTTTAAGAAGTAATTCCTGCGAGAAATAACTATTACCATTTAAAATAGATTGTATGGCAGTTTTTAATTCTGAATTATCTGTATCTTTCAGGATAAAACCTTTAACCCCTATATCAATCATAGTATTATAATATGCATCCTCTCCAAACATTGACAGTACAAGTATTTTTATATCGGGATACCTTTCTATTGCTATCCGGCAGGCTTCAACTCCATTCATCTCAGGCATACTAATATCCATAAGGACTAAATCTGGTTTTATGTATTGAATTAAATCTAAAAATTCTTTACCATTTGAGGCTTCCCCTATGACTTCTACTCCTTCAATTTCACCTAAAATAAACTTTAACCCGTTACGAAAAAGCCTGTGATCATCGACAATTATTATCTTTGTTTTCTTTTGGACCATATATTTTTAAATTATATCAAATATAGAAAAGTTTATTGCAATTCCCAAATCATTGATTTTATATAGTATTTCCAACTTAAAGAAGATACCTTTAAAAACATAAAAGTGATACCATGCTTCAAATCGGGAAAACAATTATAAGTCGCGATATAATAGAATCGAATTTTTTTTGTGATTTAAACAAATGTAAAGGGGCTTGCTGTGTTTATGGCGATTCAGGTGCTCCTTTAAAAAAACAAGAGGTTAAAATATTAGATAAAATTTACCCGGCTTTACAACCATATCTCAGAAATGAAGGGAAGGAATCGATCGAAAAAAATGGAACTTCTGTAATCGATATTGACGGCGATATCGTAACTCCGTTAATCAATAATAAAGAATGTGCTTATACTTATTTTGAAAACGATATTGCTAAATGTGCTATTGAAAAAGCATTTCTTGACAAGGCAATTAATTTTCGTAAACCTGCTTCCTGTCATTTATATCCGGTCAGATTAAGACGATATCCAAAATTTATTGCAGTTAACTACCACCATTGGGATATATGCAACCCTGCTATTGAAAAAGGAAATCGGGAGAATATTCGACTTTATAGATTTCTAAAAGATGCCCTTATTTGTGAATACGGTTTAGACTGGTATGAAAAATTAGAAACAGCCGAAAAAATCTTAAATAAAAGTCTTTAATTATTTAAAGTTTTATTGAAATCAATTTCTAATAATTCCAAAGTTGGCCATCTCGAAATTACCTTTGATTAAGTAATGAATTTAAAATCTCCACAAAGTTTAGATTATTTCATCCTATAAAATACAATTATAAATTTTGCCCATGATTAATTGGATTTCCAATTATTTTATAGGAATTCTTTTTACTTGAAATTAAAATACTAATGTCAAAAAAAAACAGAAAATAAAAATTTGCATTTTAAAATTAATCTTGAAAATAATACGAAATTATTATTTTTTTAATATTTTTGCTTTCATATTTATATTTTTTATGCTTATTTGTTTACATTTAAAGCATTATTTATAAATATTAACCTACGAATGTTTAACTTTTAATCTTTACCATTATGACAGTAAAAGAATTTTTTGAATTTGTTAAAAAAAATGGAGCTGAAATGGTCGACCTGAAATTTGTAGATCTTTTGGGTTCATGGCAGCATTGCGGTTATCCTGTTGATTTATGGGATGAATCGATTTTTGTAGACGGTCTTGGATTTGATGGTTCATCCATCAGGGGCTGGCAGGGTATCCACCAATCCGACATGTTAGCTATTCCTGATTTAGGTACCGTTGTAATGGATCCTTTTTTTAAAGAACCGACGGTAAGTATAATTGCAAACATTGTTGATCCGATTACCAAGGAAAGATATTCCCGCGACCCGAGATACGTTGCTACCAAAGCTGCGGAGTACCTTAAAAAAACAAATGTTGGCGACACAGCTTTTGTCGGCCCCGAACCGGAATTTTTCATTTTTGACGAAGTAAGGTTTGACCAAAAACAAAATACGGGATTTTATCAAATCGATTCAAATGAAGGTGCCTGGAACTCAAACCGTATTGAGGAACCTAACCTTGGTTACAAACCTTCATATAAAGGCGGTTATTTCCCTGTAAGCCCAACCGACACTTATGGCGACTTACGTGCCGAAATGGTAAAAGAGATGAGAAAAATCGGGATTAAGGTCGAAGCACAACATCACGAAGTTGCTACCGGCGGCCAAAGCGAAATTGATATGCTATTTACCGATTTATTAAAAATGGCCGATCAATTCATGTGGTACAAATATATTACTAAAAATGTTGCTTTACGAAACGGCAAAACAGTAACATTTATGCCCAAACCAATTTTTGAAGATAATGGGAGCGGCATGCACGTTCACTTTTCTATCTGGAAAGGAGGCAAAAACCTCTTTGCAGGGAATAAATATGCCGGATTCTCACAGGAGGGATTATGGGCTATCGGAGGTATATTAAAACATGCAGCAGCATTATTGGCATTTGCGGCTCCAACAACCAACTCATACCGTCGTCTCGTTCCCGGATTCGAAGCTCCTGTTAACCTGGTATATTCAGCGCGTAACCGATCGGCTGCCGTTCGCATTCCAATGTATAGCGAAAGTCCGAAATCAAAACGTTTTGAATTCCGTTGCCCGGACCCTTCCACCAATGGCTATCTTACTTTTTCAGCTATCCTTATGGCTGCGCTTGATGGGATAAAAAATAAAATTGAACCGGGTGAACCTCTTGACAAAAATATTTACGAATTGAGTGAAAAAGAAAGCAAGAAAATTAAATCAGTTCCGGGTTCTTTGTCAGAATCACTTAGCGCTCTTGAAAAAGATCATCAATTCCTTTTGCAAGGTGGTGTATTTACTTCAGATTTGATAGATAATTATTTGGAATACAAGAGAGATAAAGAGATAAATCAAATAGCTTTACGTCCGCATCCTTACGAATTTGCTTTGTATTACGATAATTAAACCTTTAGATTAATAATTCTATCCACTGCCCTTTTATTTAAAATGAAAGGGCAGTTTTTTTTCATTTAACCTAACATTAATATGTTTTATTATAAAAATTCATCCTTTTATTTGAAAATTTTATCATTTTTTATACTTTTTATTAATTTTTTTCATGATTTTTCATAAAAAACATAATTTTTTAAAAAATATTGAAGTTTATTATCTCTATATTTGCGCCGAAAATTTTAAAAATAATTAATTATAGAAAGAAAACTTATGGCAACATTACGATTTAAAGCATTAGAGCAGGTTTTTGACAGAAAGCCTGCATGTATTGAAGCACCGGCAAAAAAAACCTCAGAGTATTTTGGAAGATATGTTTTCGATAAAGCTAAAATGCAGAAATTTTTGTCCAAAGAAGCATACCAGACAGTTATTACGGCAATAGAAAAAGGAATTAGAATAGACAGGAAAATGGCCGACCAGGTAGCTGCAGGTATGAAAGAATGGGCGCTTGAAATTGGAGCAACCCATTACACCCACTGGTTTCACCCACTTACAGAAGGAACGGCTGAAAAACATGATGCTTTTGCTGAACCTGCAGGAAATGGAATGGTTATCGAAAGTTTTACGGGAAAATTATTGGTTCAGCAGGAACCGGATGCATCAAGTTTTCCAAGCGGAGGAATTCGAAGTACTTTCGAAGCTCGTGGATATACAGCTTGGGATCCATCTTCTCCGGCATTTATCTTAGATAAGACACTATGTATTCCTACTATATTTATTTCCTATACTGGTGAAGTGCTCGACAATAAAGCTCCTCTTTTAAAAGCTTTACATTCCGTTGATAAGGCAGCTGTTGAGGTATGTCAGTACTTTGATAAAGATGTTCAAAAAGTTTATTCTTATTTAGGTTGGGAACAAGAATATTTTTTAATTGACGAATCAATGTTTAATGCACGTCCAGATTTAATGCTTACTGATCGGACACTTATGGGACATGATTCAGCAAAGAATCAGCAATTGGAAGATCAATATTTCGGATCCATTACTCCAAGGGTAATGGCATTTATGCAGGATTTGGAATATGAAGCCTGGAAATTAGGTATTCCGGCTAAAACCCGTCATAACGAAGTTGCCCCAAATCAATTTGAGGTCGCTCCTGTTTTCGAAGAATGTAATTTGGCAGTTGACCACAATCTCCTTATTATGAGTCTCATGAGAAGAATTGCCCGCAAACATAACTTCACTGTTTTATTACATGAAAAACCTTTCAAAGGAATTAATGGTTCGGGCAAACATAATAACTGGTCACTTGGTACTGATACCGGTGTAAATTTATTATCGCCAGCTAAAAACCCAAAAGGGAACCTCCAATTCTTAACCTTTGTTGTAAATGTATTAAAGGCAGTCCATAATAACGATGATTTACTTAAGGCATCTATCGCCTCTGCCGGTAATGCACACCGTTTAGGTGCAAATGAAGCCCCTCCGGCAATTATTTCGGTATTTCTCGGTCAGCAAATTGGTAAAATGCTCGATGAACTTGAAGAAAAAGTAGGTGATGCCAAAATGACTCCAGATGAAAAGACAGCACTTAAACTCGATATTGGTCGGATCCCTGAAATTCTTCTCGATAATACTGACCGTAATCGTACCTCACCATTTGCTTTCACTGGTAACCGT
>Ga0182021_10003206_pt1 | contig 19213 bp, 20 predicted proteins | sample 612E3MmetaG_FD_120493 | JGI IMG/M metagenome (GOLD analysis project Ga0182021, IMG submission 120493) | Permafrost microbial communities from Stordalen Mire, Sweden - 612E3M metaG (Illumina Assembly) | ecosystem: Environmental > Terrestrial > Soil > Wetlands > Permafrost | place: Sweden... | reverse complement strand
TTGGCGTTGTGGGGGGAGGGGGGGGTGGGCGGAGGGCGTGGTGGGGGGTGGGTGTGGTTGGAGGAGGGGGTGGTTGGATGAGGGCGTGGTTGGAGGAGGGCGTGGTTGGAGACTCGTTCGTCATCGCCGTCGAGAATGGCTCGGTTGCTGCGCGGCTCAACTACTAGTCGCGACCTCGGTGTCAGAGCCGCTACCAAGCACGACGCAGTGACGGACGGACGTACAGGCGATCGCGCCGTAGGCCGGCGGATCACCGATCTGCTGTGGCCACGGGAAGTAGGTGGCCGGCGCCTGGAAGCCCGACCCCGTGGCGACTAGGGAGGGAAGGGGCAGGTCCGCCCAGTTGCGACCTCCGTCGCGACTGACGAAGGCCGTCGCACGCGACAGCGCCTCGCCCGTCGATCCTGCCGCGAGGCACACTGTGGGCGACGGGCAGACCTCGCTCGAGCCCGGCGCCAGCGCCGGCAGTGAACCGGTGACGAAGCGGTATCGAAGGCCGGTTCCCACGAGCTCCCAGTCCTCGCCGCCGCTGACGCCCATCGCGACGCAGCGCCGCACGCTCGGACAGCTCAGCGAATCGACCCAGCCCGAGTCGAGCTGCTGCCAGCTGAGCCCGCCGTCGGTCGTCGCCAAGAGACCTGACCCCCCGCCCACCCAGCAGTTCGAGACGCTCGGACAGGAGATGTCGCTCAGCAGAATGCCCGACTGCTCCGCTGGCACCGCCTCCTCGTGCCAGCGTGCACCTGCGTCGGTCGTGACGACGACCGCGTCAGAGCTGCCGTCCTCGCCCGCCACAGTGTCCCCAACGGCGAAGCAGGTCGCGATTGTCGGGCAGCTGATCGCGTTGAGGTAGACGAGCCCCGGCGCAGCGCCCACCCGCCCCCAGACCCGCCCACCGTCGACCGACTCGAGCACGACGGCGATGTCGTTGGTCAGCTGCGTCTGCTGCTTCGGCGGCAGCCTGGCAAGCCCAGTCGCGTAGCATCGGCTCAGGCTCGGACAGTCGACCGCGGCGAGCCCGAGGACCCCGGACGGCGGGCGCTGCTCGGTCCAGCTCCATCCCCCGTCGCTGCTCGTCATGACCTCAGCGAACAACGCCGGCTCCTGGCTCTGGCCGCCTCCTACGGCCACGCAGTAGCGCGAGTCCGGACAGGAGAGCGACGTCCACTCGCCCCCGAGGCCGTGCAGGCGCGCGACGACCGTGTGCTGCGTCGGCGCGCTTGAACCCGAACCAGCCAGCGCATCGGAACGGACCGGCGAGGTCTGCACCGAGGCGACAAGTCCTCCGCCGTCAAGGGCCGTGCCGGCGATCAAGCATCCAACTGCCGCCGCGCAGGCGGCGCTGTCAAGGGCCCCGAACGGCCCGCGCGCGTGAGCCGGCGGGCTCCAGTGGAGCCCGCCGTCTTTCGTGACAGCGATCGTCCCCCTCGCGCCCACCGTCACGCAGAAGTCGCCGCCGTCCATGCAGCCCACGGCCGTGATGCCCGGCATCACCATCTGCGAGTAGTCGTCTTGCACGAGCGCGTGACGCCAGCTTTTGCCGCCGTCGGTCGTGGAGACGGCGTACAGCGCCATCCAGGGGAACCCTCTGCCAGGCTGCACCGGCCCGACGGCCTCGCCCAGGCCGAGACAGCGGCTCGGCGACTCACACTTGATGACGGAGAGCGACAGCGGCTCGGCTGACCTCGTCGAGTCGTGTTCGGGCTGCCAGCTGACGCCGCCGTCAGTGGTCAACGCCAATCCAGACGGCCCACCGATCGCGAAGCACTGCTCGATGCCCGGACAAGAGATCGCACCGAGGCTCCCTGGCGGCGCTTTCGGGCCTGCGGCCCAGCTCAGCCCTCCGTCCGAGGTCCTGATGAGAAAGCGCCGGTCCGGCTTCCCGCGCGCCTCGGCGCTCGTGTAGCAAACCTCATCCGTCGGGCAAGACAGCCCGCCCAACCAGAGTCGGCCCGGAGCTCTGGCGCGACGCCAGGAGCTGCCCCCGTCGGTGCTGACGAGCAGGACGTCGGGTGGGGCGGCGAGCTCTGCTGCTTGCGTAGTGACGTCTGAGGACAGGCTTGACGTGACAACCGGGGTCGCGATTGCCACGCAGCGCAGTGGCGTCGGGCAGGCGAGATCGTCGGGGATGAGCCCGACAAGACGCGGATCGAGTGAGAGCTTCCAGCTACGGCCGCCATCGTCACTCGTCGCCTGCCAGCCGCCTGGGCCGAGGGCGAGGCACCGCGTGGCCATGCCGCAGGCGACGACAGAGAAGGCGTCTGGGCCGAGGTCGTGGGTGCGGAACCGCGACGCTGCGACTCTCGGTTGCAGCGGTGCTCTGCCGGTCGAAACGCCCGCTCCGAGACCTGGCGCGGAGGCGACGATTGCCACCAGGGCGATGCCGATGCTGCGCCGCACACCGGCATCCTCGCGCCCCATTTGGTGCCGTGGTGTCGCGCGCGGCGACGAACTCGCGAAGCAGATTGTCCGATGTGCGCGGACCCTTCTCTCTGCGTCGGTGACGTCCGGTTGCTCGACGCCACGCAACTGAATCGTCCGAGTCGGCGCATGTCCATCGGGTCGCTGCGCAGCTCGCACATCGATTTTGCTAGCGAACGAGCTGTGAAGCGCCATTAGCCTGGAGTCGCCAGTGCCTCCTTAATAGAGGCGCGCTGCGACCGCGGCCGCCGGGAGGAGGACGAAGGTGACGGACGGGACCGCAGCAGCAGAGATCATCCAACTGGCGCGAGAAGACACGGCCAGCTCTGTCAAGCCGGGATCGCGAGGTGTTCGCCGATGACGACTTACCGGGGCAGATCGCACTCCTCGGGAGAACGCGCTCTTGTCGGCATCGACGAGGCAGCCGTGATGCTCGGCGAGGGCCGCTCGACGCTCTATCGCTCAATCAAACGCGGTGACTTCCCATTGCCTGTCGTCACCATCAACGGGCGCATGCGGGTACCGAGAAAGGCAATCGAAACCCTAATCACAGGGCGTGGAGCGCAGCTGTGATCTCCGCTGATCGATCTGAACTCCTGCCTCAGACAACGTCTTCCAAGAGCCGACCCACGTGTTCAGCGGCTCGCTGGTCCTCGGCAGTGATCGCGTCGGTGTAGTGCCGCGCCATCCGAACCGTCGACCATCCGAGCCTGGCCTGCTTCTGACGTTCCGAGATCACGCTGTCGAGAGCGGTGGCGTGAAAGTGCCGCAACGAGTGAAGGTGCACGTCTTGGGCGACACCAGCCTTCGCGCGCAAACGCGTGAACGCTTTGCTCATTGCGTCCGGGTGCGGCGGCGTGGCTCCGCCCGGAACGAAGGAGAACACGAAGGCCGCTGGATCGAGGGTCTCGTCACAGACTCGAGCCAGGTCCTCTTGCACCGCGCGCATGCGTCGCAGCTCCTCGGCCGTCGCCGAGTCAATCGCTGTACGACGGATGCTTGCTCTCGTCTTTGGGCCCTTTACCTCGGCTCCCCCGGCAGCCACGACGACGCTCTCGTTGATGCGTACCGAACTGTGCTCCTCGTCAACATCCGACCAGCGCAGAGCGCAGGCCTCACCACGTCGCATCCCGGTAGCGGCGAGCAGCCTGACGAAGACCGCTACGCGGACGTCAACGCAACCCTCGGCCGCGACCCGCAGCAGCTGCGTGACCTCCGTCGACTCTGGCGCGCGAACCTCACCTCGCTCGTAGATCGACCACGAGGGCAGCTCCGAGTCGGCAACGGCGTTCGGCAGCACTCCCCCGCTCCATTTCCTCGCCAACCGACAGGCCCGGTTGAGCATGTTCCGGACGTGGCGCACGGTGTCGTAACCGAGTCCCTTGTTCTTCAGCAACCGGAGGTAACGCTCGACTTCGTAGGTCGACAACGACGCGATCCGCGTCTTGCCAATCGACGGTTTGATGTATCGCTCCCAGGTCGACTCGTAGTCGCGCCGTGTCTTCGGTGAGAGGTCGTCCCACCCGTTGTTCCGCCACGCGATGACCGCATCGTTGACCGTCGTCGTCGGGCCCCAACGGACCGGCTCCTCAGGGACCGGCGCCGGGAATTCGTCCTGAACGGCAATGAGGCGAGCGAGCTCTCGCTCGGCTGCCCGCCGAGACCCACGGAAGGTCCGCTGGACGTGGCGCACCCGGCCGATCGAATCCCTGCCCACGAACACCCGTAGCTCCCAGACATCGCTGCCCCGGACCAGTCGCAGACTTCCGGCCACCTCCGCCCCCCTTGTTGGGTTTTTTGTTGGGTTTTCGGTTCGGAGCTTAACAGCAGTAGTGTTGGTTGCGACAAAATATCGCTCTAGCTGGGACTATGTGGCGCCCCCGGGAGGACTCGAACCTCCGACCGTCTGCTTAGAAGGCAGCTGCTCTATTCCGCTGAGCTACGGGGGCCTTACTTACTGCTTTTGACCTGGTTCTTTATTGCTATGTTCCGCCAAGAGACGCTTGCACATAGCTCCTAGATAATCCTTACTGGGTGGATGCCACCCATGGCACCCCGACGCTGGCTGTGCCACGCGGGCTACAGCCATGACCATATTCACCGCAGCAAGCGTAGGGGATCTCGCCAACCTGATCTCTGACTTCGAGCGCCTCCTCCGAGCGGCGAACAAGAGTCCGAGGACCGTGGGCACCTACAGGGACGCTGCTCGGCGCCTTAAGAGCTTCCTCGCCGAGCGCGGAATGCCAACCGAGGTCAACATCGAACAACAGGCTCGGCGCTCCCCTGCACCGCGAACCAGCGTCACCGCTCGCTCACCCAGCTCTTTAAGTTCCTCGTCTTCCATTAAGTTGATTAACTCTATGGTATTGATGTAAAATAACCGGATGAGACTTGAGGGGACCGCGGAGTCGCTTTCTGCGCGCCGGCAACAAGCTTGGGAAGGGCGTGGTCTGGGCACTCACGCGCTTGCGCTCTTGGCGCTGCGCTGGTCGCGGAGCGCCGAGTGGGAGAGCCTGGAGGCCGTCGAGACGCGCTCGTGGCGGCTCTTCGCACGGAACGAAGCCTGCGACGCCTGGTTGATCGCGTGGCCAGTCGGCGGAGCCATCCAACTTCATGACCATGGCGAGTCCTCGGGCGCGATCGTCGTCGTATCCGGCACGCTCGAGGAGACCCGCATCAAGAGGAACGTCGCCGGCGTATTCGAGCCGACTCGGAGCGCTTTGGCGGTAGGGGGAGTACCTGCATCGTTCTCCCGGCACGAGATCCATGACGTCACGAACGCCGGGCCAGCTGCCGCGCTCAGCCTGCATGTCTACAGCCCGCGGCTTACCACAATGACCTTCTACGAGCTGCTCGAAGACAAGCTCGTGGTGCGCTTGCGCGAAGATGTCGCGGACGATGAGCCCGAGGTGCGACCTAGTGCCGCGTGCTACGAGCCTGCCTCAAGAGTGGCCTGGTCATGATGCCCCGCTCCGCCGACGAGCTGATGAACGACGCACGCGCTCGGATCGACAGGGTCACGACCGAACAACTCGACGGTGTGCTCAGTGAGGGCGGACTCCTGATCGACATCCGCCCGGAGGCCCAGCGAGCCGCTGAGGGATCCCTACCTGGTGCGCTCGTGGTTGAGCGTAACGTTCTCGAGTGGCGTTTCGACCTCTCCGGCCCGCACCACCTCCAGCAAGTGACCGGCTACGACCAACCGGTAGTCGTCTTCTGCTCGGAAGGGTATGCGTCGAGCTTCGCTGCCGCCTCGCTGCGTGAGCTCGGCTTCGCAAGGGCCGCGGACCTCGACGGTGGCTTCAAGGCGTGGGCGACGTCGACGGGTTCGAAGGGGGGCAACGCCGTCGAACCTTCATTGACATCCGATCCGAGCGGAGCAGGCTAAGCCACTTGGCAAGCAATCACCTCCGTGGGTGCGCGGCGCGGCTTTACCGGTGTGACGAGGGGTGAGGGGACTAATCCCTGAGAGATAGACGAGCGGCCCGGAATGGGATCGACTCCTTCAGCCGGCGCGATGCCCCGCCGCCGCCCGGCTACCGCAACGCCGGGGCGCGACTCAGGACTTGCGGAAGAAAGACGTGCCACCCGAAGGCAGCTGCTCTATTCCGCTGAGCTACGGGGGCCTTGCTCGGCGCCACTGGCGCCTGCAAGCCTAATGGGACTGGAACGGGCGCTATAGGAAGCCGGGGTTCCGCCGACTCCTGCTCGTTGCCTGCTCAAGCTGTTCACTCTGGGAGGAGGAAGCCTCGTATGCCGACTGTTCACTTCGAGGTCGGGATCGACAGCATGAAGCCGGAGGAGCTGGCTCCCTTCTGGGCAGCCGCTCTCGGCTACACGGTCGGTGACATGGACAGGGCCGGGACTTATCTCGACCTCGTGCCCCCGGAACCAGGGATGCCGGGCGTCTACCTGCAGCGCGTGCCTGAGGCGAAGACGGTGAAGAACCGCCTCCATCTCGACCTGGTCACCGCAGAGCCAGAAGAGACGATCGCTCGCCTCCTCGCGCTCGGGGCCACCAGGATCGGGGCGCCCATGACCGGGAGTGAAGGCGGCTGGTGGCACGTCATGGCCGACCCCGAGGGAAACGAGTTCTGCGTCTGCAACTGCGACTAGACGCTGCGGCGGCCGGCGACGACTTCGGGTGATCACGCTCGCTGTGCCATGCTTGGGGGTACCGGGAGGCGCGACGCCTCGCGGTTATGGTGGCCGTAGCTCAGTTGGTTAGAGCGCCAGGTTGTGGCCCTGGAGGTCGGGGGTTCAAGTCCCCTCGGTCACCCTTTTGTTTTGGGGAGACGCCGGGTCGGGAGTCCGGCTAGGCTGGCCCGCTGGATGCGCCTCTAGCTCAATTTGGCAGAGCAACGGACTCTTAATCCGCAGGTTCCGGGTTCGAGTCCCGGGGGGCGCACTGAACAGCTGAAGAGGGCGGGTCAGACCGCGTGCCTCGCCCATGGCTTTGCCGTCCTCCCACGTCGACGGAGGCGGCGAGCTACTCGGAACTACGGGTGCCCGGCCGCTCGCGGGATCACCCGGCGGACGGGGGCAGGCGGAGGAATTCCCCGTATCGGTAGTTCGCCACCTCGATGGCGTCCTTGATCAGAGACTCGACCGTGTCGGCCCGCTCGGGTGTGACAGATGCCCAGATCATCGGGATCGGCGAGCCAACCTGGACACCGGAGGCATCCCGCCGGGCCGGATCGAGTCGCAGAGCCTCCTCATAGAGGTGGGCCCACTCGTCCGGCGGCTCCCGGGAGAGCATCGCTTCGATCTCGACCACGCCTGAGAAGCGAGGAGAGCGAGTTCGCGTTATCCCTGTGATGGTGATGGCCTGCCAGTCCGGATCGCCCACGGCTCCCGAGCGTAGAGGGTGCCTCGCTTCTGAGCGCTGAATAGTGACGCGGAGCCCTGCTCTGCTACCTTTGGCCTGACGGCTTCGGCCGTCCCGTTACAGGCAGGGGAAGTCCGGTCAAAGTCCGGCGCTGGCCCGCAACCGTGAGCGAGGTGAGTCCTCGCAAGCCGGAAAACCTGCTCGTGGCGAGTCCCAACCGTCGAGGAACACGGGGACTGCGAACCGGTATGCGGCCGCACATGGCGCTTCTCCGGGGAACCAGTAGCCGGGAGAGGACCACTCATGTCGACATCCGTCCTTCGGGCGGCTCGAGCCTGCGTCGCGGCTTCGCTGCTCGCACTCGGAGCCGCCGTGCCGATCGCCTCGGCCGCTGCCGCCGGGGCAAGTGCTCGAGCACCCGGTGCCGCCAGCTCGGCCAAGTCCGCCGGCGCTTTGACCGTCACGCCTGCCGCAGCTGGTGCCGGCTGGATCGCCCGCAGCATGGGCGCGAACGGAGCAGTGACAGACTCGTACTCGCACCTGGCCAGCGCGGGTGACACAGCGAACGCCATCGTGGCCCTCGTCGCGGCGGGCGTCGGCGCCAACCAGGTCAAGGCAGGCACTCACTGGCTGGAGCAGAACTTTGCCTCCTATGTTTCCGCAAAGGGTGTCGACAACCCGGGAAGACTTTCCCTGGTGATTCTGGCGGCTGTAGCGGCAGGTGCTGACCCGGCCCACTTCGGCGGCCGCGGCAAGTCGAACAACCTCGTCGCCAGGCTGGCTGCTACCGAGAAGCTCACTGGTGTAGGGGCGGGCTCGTTCGGGTCCGGGGTGAACGTGAACGCCTTCAATCAGTCGCTGGCGTTGCTCGCTCTCGGAGCGACCAAGAGACTCGGCAAGGGCACCCGCCTCGGGGCGGCGTTCCTGGCCGGGCTCCAGTGCACCGACGGGGGCTGGGAGTTCGGCCGCGTCGTCGCGACCGCTCCTTGTGCCAAGCCGAGCCCGAAGAACTACGCCAGCCCGGACACCAACACGACCGCGATCGCGGTCATGGCTCTTGTCGAGGTGGCCGGCCACATCCCGCACAGCCCGCTGAGCTTCTTCCAGGCCTCCCAGGAATCCAACGGCTCGTTTGCCCTCTACGGCGTCGCGGCCGGACAGCAGGGTGATCCCAACTCCACCGCCTTGGTCATACAGGCATTGATCGCGCTCCACGCGCTGGGCAACTCGCAGTTCGCGCGCGGCGGCTCCCCTGAGCAGGCCTTGGTGCGCTTCCAGTACGGCTGCAAAGCGCCCTCTGGCGAGCAGGGCGAATTCTCCTCCTTCGGCGCAGCCAACCAACTGGCAACCCTGCAGGCGGTCCCGGCTCTCGCAGGCGACACCATGCCGGTCGGCCGTCACATGGTTTCTGCCGCTGAGCCTCGGCTCAGCTGCAGTGCGTCCTGAGGCGAGGTCGACCGCAGCTGTCAAGCTGATCGCAGCCGCGGTCCTCGCGGCGCTCACGAGCGCCGCGACGTGGGGTTCCTCGGGCCCTGCGGTGGCAGGTGCGTCGCCGGGCCGGCAACTCCCGGCGAAGAGCTGCTCGGTCCCTCCTCACCTCGCCAAGGGCCAGATCGTCGTTGCGGTCGTGGTCGACTTCGGCGGCGTTGACGCGAAGGTGCTCGTATCCTGTGTCACGGCCAGGACCGGTGAGACCGGTGCCCAGGTCCTTCAAGCTCAGGGCCGCGTTACCGGCTACCCGACGCCCCGCTACGACGAGTCGGGACTGCTCTGCGCGATCGACGGCTACCCGACGAGCGGCTGCGGCGCGGAGTCAAGCGGCCACTACGCCTATTGGGCTTATTGGCACGGCGGAGAACACTGGCAGTATGCGAACAATGGTCCCGGGGAGTGGACCGTCGCTCGAGGCGACGTCGAGGGATGGCGGTTCGAGCCCGATGGGAGCGCGTCTCCTTCAGATCCGCCCCCGCGGGCGGCCTCGAGCGCGGCCGGGCTCGAAACCTCTGCCGCCACCCCACGGCGCGCGACGACCACAACCTCGAACGCAAATGGTGCCGGCCCGATCGCCTCGGCGGGGTCGAGGTCGTCCACAAGACCGATCGTCTTCTTCGCATGCCTGGCGCTGATCGTTCTCCTCGGAGCCGGGGCCTTGATACGTGCCCGTCGTGCGCACGGTCACGTCACCTAGATGCTCCGCGCCCGCCTACAGCCCCTGCACCCGATCGCATGGTGGTCCTGGGCGGGCTTGCTTGCGGTCGCGGCCAGTCGCACGACGAACCTGCTCCTGTTGGGTCTCATCCTGGCCGTGGTCGCCTGGGTCGTCACCACAAGTCGCGGCTCAAGCCCGTGGGCACGCTCGTTCGGCGCGCTGTTGCGACTCGGACTGTTCGTCGTCGTGATCCGCCTCCTCGTCCAGGTCCTCTTCGGTGACCGGGTGCCCGGGAACACCTGGTTCGTCCTTCCTTCCGTCCCGCTCCCCCACTGGGCTGCAGGCGTGACCATCGGCGGGCCGGTGACGGCCCAGGCTGTCATCGGGGCGTTGTGTCAGGGAGCTCAGATCGCCGTGATCCTGGCGTGCTTCGGTGCCGCAAACTCCTTGGCCAGCTCGTTCCGACTGCTCAGATGCGTGCCGGCCGGTCTTTATGAGGTGGCAGTGGCGGTGACGGTTGCGATCTCGTTCACCCCCCAGGTCGTGCTGTCGATCGCCCGCGTCCGTGACGCGCGACGCCTGAGAGGTCGCGCCACGACCGGCCTGCATGGATGGCGCGGCCTCGCCGTCCCCGTCCTCGACGGTGCGCTGGAACGCTCGGTCGCGCTGGCGGCCTCGATGGACGCACGCGGGTTCGGGCGCCGTTCCACCTCGCCGCGCGGCCGGCGACTCACGGCTGGCGCGACGCTCGGAGGTCTCGTCGGGCTCGGCATAGGCCTGTTCGAGGTGCTCGACTCGGGCTCGGCCTCGGGAGTCGGAATCGCCGTCATCGTCATCGGCGGCGCGCTGGTGATCGGCGGCATGGCCGCGTCTTCGCACGGATCGCGGAGCCGTTACCGGCCGGATCGCTGGCTCGGAGCCGAGTGGGCGGTGCTCGGGGCGGGACTCGTCGCCGTCGCCGGCGTCGTGGCAGCCGGTGGCAGTGATCCGAGCTCGCTGACACAGCCGCTCTACCCGCTCGCGCTCCCGGCCGTGCCGATCGGCGCCATGGCCGGCGTCCTGCTGGCCGCATTGCCGTCGGTGATCGCACCGACATCTGCCCTGGGGCGTCCCAGGCTGCAAGAGGCCGTGGCGTGATCAGCTTCGACCGCGTCACGGTCACCTATCCAGGCGCAGCGGTCCCGGCGCTCGAGAACGTCACCCTCGACATCGAGGAGGGACATTTCGCCCTCGTGATCGGCGCCACCGGCTCGGGGAAGTCGACCCTGCTGCGCTGCGTCAACGGTCTCGTGCCGCACTTCTCCGGCGGCCGTCTCAGCGGCACGGTGTCGGTTGACGGGCGCAGCACCGAAAAGTACCGCCCCCGCGACCTGGCCGATGCCGTCGGCTACGTGGGCCAGGACTGTGACGCCACCTTCGTGGCGGACACGGTCGAGGACGAGCTGGCTTACGCCATGGAGAACCTCGGCGTCGACCCGGCGACGATGCGCCGCCGGGTCGAGGACGTGCTCGACACCTTGAACCTGCACGCGCTGCGCCAGCGCGCCATCACGACATTGTCGGGCGGTCAGCGCCAACGCGTCGCGATCGGCGCCGCCTTCACGGCCGCCCCTCGCTCGCTCGTGCTGGACGAGCCGACGTCGTCGTTGGACCCGGTCTCGGCCGAGGAGGTGCTGGCATCGCTGGCCCGCCTTGTCCATGACCAGGGCACCACGATTCTCGTCGCCGAGCACCGCTTGGAGCGCATCGCGCAGTTCGCCGACGTCGTCGTCGCTCTCGGAGCTTCCCGGGGTGCGGTTCGGACCGGAGCGCCGGCAGAGATCTTCGCCACCGCGGATCTCGCACCGCCGGTCGTCCGCCTCGCCCGCATGGCGGGCTGGTTCCCAGTGCCCTTGTCGGTCCGGGACGCCCGCCGCCGCGCACCGGAGTTGCGCCACCGCCTCGAGGGCCACCCGCAGCCGATGCCGGCTTCGTCACGTGGCGACCGCGTCGCCGGAGTGAAGGGGCTCTCGGCCGCCTACGGCTCCATCCCGGCACTGGCCGATGTCACTCTCGATTTCCACGAGGGCGAGGTGGTGGCCCTCATGGGAAGAAACGGAGCCGGGAAGTCGACTCTCCTCCACCACCTCGTAGGTCTCCGCCGCCCCCAGCGGGGCTCGGTGGAGGTCCTCGGCCGCGCGCCCGCCGCCCTCAGCGCGCCCGAAGCGATCCGGCTCGTCGGCCTCGTGCCCCAGGATCCCGGCGCCTTGCTCTGCGCGCAAAGCGTCGGCGCCGAGTGCCGGGATGGCGACCGGGACGCCGGCCTTGCCGAGGGCACCACCGGAGCGCTGCTGGAGTCGCTCGTGGCCGGCATCCCCGAGGGGGCGCATCCGAAGGACCTTTCCGAGGGCCAGCGGCTCGCTCTGGCGCTGGCGGTCGTGCTCGCTCCCGAACCACCGCTTCTACTCCTGGACGAGCCGACCCGCGGACTCGACTACGGGGCGAAGGAGCGCCTGTCGGGCCAGCTTCGCCAGCTGGCGGCGCGCGGCCGCTGCGTGGTCGTGGCCACCCATGATGTCGAGCTTGTCGCCGAGGTCGCCGACCGCGTCATCGTGCTGGCCGACGGCGAGGTGATCACCGATGGCCCGACCCGCTCCGTGGTCTGCCACTCGGCCGGCCTCGCATCCCAGGTGGCCCGGATCCTCGCTCCGGCCGAGTGGCTCACTGTCGAGGAGATCACGAGGGCGCTCGCAGGTCGGACGCCGGGGAACGGGGTGGCCAGATGAGGACCACCGGAGGACGGCGCCCGGTTAGTCTCGACCTGTTCGGAAGCCTCGCCATCGGGATCGCCTCAGCGATCGGAGCGGTGGCATTCTTGTGGCCGCTGTTCATCCCGGCCCGGGCGACGCTCAACCAGGCCCACGCCGGTGACGCGCCCTGGATCGTCGCCGTGCTCCTCCCCCTTCTTCTGGTGGCGGTGCTGGGCGAGTTCAGCTCCGGAGGCATCGACGCGAAAGGCGTCGCCATGCTCGGCGTGCTGGGGGCCTGCGGCGCAGCGCTGCGGCTTCCCTCGGGCGGCGCGGCCGGGTTCGAGCCCGTGTTCTTCCTGTTGTTCCCGGCGGGCTACGTGCTCGGACGCCACTTCGGCTTCTTGCTCGGCGCGCTCACGCTGTTCGCCTCCGCCCTCGTCACGGGCGGGGTAGGCCCGTGGTTGCCGTTCCAGATGATGGCTGCGGCCTGGATGGGGTTCGGAGCCGGGTGGCTTCCCCACCTGAAGGGCCGCTCGGAGCTCGCCGTGCTTGCCCTTTATGCAGCCGTTGCCTGCTTTGCCTACGGGGCGCTGATGGACCTGTGGTTCTGGCCCTTCGGCGCCGGCACGAGTTCCACGCTTTCCTTCCAGCCCGGCGCGTCGGTGGAGCACAACCTGGTGCGCTTCCTGCTGTTCCATGCTTCGACATCGCTCGGGTTCGACCTGCCTCGCGCAGCGCTCAACGCAGGCCTGATGCTCGTCGCCGGGCGGCCCGTGCTGGCAGCCTTGCGCCGGGCGAGCCACCGCGCCGCCTTCGGCGCCCCGGTCGAGATCGCGCCTCTCCCGCTCGAGGGACCCGTCGTCAGATGATCGGCAAGTCCTCAGGTGGCGGGTCCTCAGGTGGCGGGCCGTCTTCGATCAGATGCCGGGCGGTCACCATGAACCCGGGGCCCTCGGTCGTCTCGACCGAGACGCAGGTGATCGCACTGGAGTCGATCTCCGCGATGTCGAGCCCGCATTCAGCGACGAGCTTTGCCAGCTCGGCGTAGGCCGTGGCGTAGTCCTCGGGCCGCCGTCCGGAGCGCACGACTTGAGCCGACCACTCCTTGCCGACGGGAACGGCGGCCAGCTGGGCACGACGCCGCCGCAGGCGTGGCGCCCCGCCGACCGCCTCGCCCTCCGACGCCTCCCTCGTTGGGAACCGCGACAGCAACTGGACGACCGTCTGGCGCACCCGGGGCAGCTCTGCACCAAGCTCAATCAGGACCTGCGCGGCCACGCCCTCTCCTTCGCGGACAATGCCGAGCAGCATGTGCTCGGTGCCGATGTAGTGGTGGCCCATCTGGAGCGCCTCGCGAAGCGAAAGTTCGAGAACTTTCTTCGCCCGGGGCGTGAAAGGTGGAGGTCCGGTCGGAGCACGTCCCGCGGGTCCGATCCTCTCCTCAACCGCGTCGCGGACGGCCTCGAGCGAGATGTCCAACGACTCGAGCGCCTCGGCGGCGAGCCCGTCACCCTCGTGAATGAGCCCCAGCAGTATGTGCTCGGTCCCGATGAAACCGTGGTTCAGCAGCCGGGCCTCCTCCTGGGCGAGAACCAGCACCCGGCGCGCCCGGTCGGTGAACCGTTCGAACATCTATGTCTCGGCGGGCTTCTGATCGCCTGCCGGCGCTGGAGCCGAACCGTTGCCGCTCGCCACCTCTGCCGCCTTGGCCGAGATCTGGGGCACACCGCCCTTCACCACCGCTTCGTAGATGGAGTACCCCTGCGTGACGAGGTTCGTCAGCAGGTCCGTCACGCCATCGGTGCCGTTGACGAGGACGATGTTGGCCCCGGCAAGGCCTTTTGCCGCGGCCTCGACAAGAGACGGAAGCTGCTCGACAATCCTGTTCGCAGCGATAAGGCCCTGGTTGCCGCCGGCCAGCGCCTCGGCCCTCGCCTTGATGGCGTCCCGATCCGCCTCAGCGAGGCGGATCGTGCGGTAGGCGTCGGCGTCCGCGGGCTTCTCCACCTCTGCGATGAGGTCCTTCTCACGCTTTTGCGCCTGCAGGGCGGCGAGGCGCGTCTGCTCTTCGGTCACCTGCTGGCTCGCCTTGGCCTGGGCGAGCGGGCCGGCCTGGCTGGCTGCGGCCTGAGCCTGCTCGATCTCGGCGCGGTAGCCGGCCTGTTTGATCTCGGCCTCACGCACGAAACCGGCCTTCAAGGCGTTCGCCTCCTGTTCTTTTTCGGTGGCCGCCTGATCGGCCTGGGCGGCGGCGATGCGCGCATCACGTGCCACGGCGGCGGCGTGCGGTGCCGCCAGGTTCTCGATATAGCCGGTGGAGTCCTTGATCTCTTGGATCTGGAAGGCGTCGATCACGAGCCCGAGCTTTTCCATCTCGTCGGTCGAAGCCGCCTTGACCTCTTGGGCGACACGGTTGCGATCGCCGATGATCTCTTCGACCGTGAGACCGCCGACGATCGAGCGGAGATGTCCGGCCAGCACCTGGGCGGTGAGCCGTTCCATCCCCTGCTGCTGGTCGAGGAAGCGACGTGCCGCGTTGGCGATCGAGGCGTTGTCGTCGCCGACTTTGAAAACGGCTACCGCCTCGACGGTGAGGGGAATGCGGAGCTTCGTGACGCAGGTCTCCGAGATGAGCGCTTCTCTCAGATCGAGAGAAAGCCAACGCGCCTTGTTCTTCCAGGGCAGGACGAAGGCGCCTTTGCCTGTAACTATGCGGAACTGGCCGCCGTCGCTACCTCGTCTGGATCCGGAAACCACCATCGCCTCGTTCGGCGAGGGGATCTTGTAGAAGAACATCCGCCCTCTTTCTCTCGGCGGATCAACAGCTGGTCACCAGCAGCGTCCGCGACGAGAGCTGCTCCACGACGACGACACGACTGTTCACCGCGAGCGGCTCGTCGCCGTCAGTGTACGCCGTGTAGGCCTCAGATCCCCCGCGAATCTGGATGATCACCTCCCCCGGGACGCCCTCCGAAATCGGCACTGAGACCCGTCCCATCTTGCCGACCGCGTCGTCGCCCGGCACGCCGGAGTCATGGTCCATCGGCTCGAGCTCTCCTCTCAGCTCTTCACGTCGAGGGTTCGGATCGACTCAACGTCGCTCGCGATCTGTGTTACGAGCTGGTCCTCTGACTCGAAGACCATCTGGCCGCGCACCAGGTTGCCGATCTCGACCCGGATCTTCTCGCCGTAGATGTCACCGTCGAAGTCGAGCAGGTGCGCCTCGAGCAGGCGCTCCCCGGCGTCGTAGTACTGCGGACGGCGTCCCACCGAGACTGCCCCGAGGTGTCGCGACCCGTCCGCGAGCTCGACGGTGCCCGCGTAGACGCCGTCGGCGAGATCGGTTCCGGGCCCGATCCTCACGTTCGCCGTAGGGAAGCCGAGCTTGCGGCCACGCCGGTCGCCCTCCACAACGATCCCTTCGACGAAAGAGTCCATCTCCCCAACTTAAGGCGTCGCGGAGGCGGCAGGGATTATCCGCCGCGGAGCCAGTCCGGCGGGTACATACTTTCCCCGTGACTTTCGTGACTTCCTCGAAGCCCCGGGCAAGAGCTGTCGACCATCTTGCGGTGGCGATCGGCACGACAAAGGGGCTCTTCTTCGTCAGCGACGGTACCGTCGACGGGCCCTTCCTGGCCGGCGAATCCGTCGGGGCCTTTGCGCAGCTAGGTGACCGTTTCGTGGTCGCCTCCACCGGACCGGAGACCGGCCCGACAGTGCGCGCGAGCGATGACGGGGGCGTGAGCTGGAGCAAGCCGAAGTCCGTCGGGCTCGAGTCCCCGGGCAGCGGGGCGAATCCGGCCGCCATCTGGCAGCTCCACGTTGACCGGCGGCCCGCGGCAGGAGGCGCGATCTGGGCCGGCGCCGACTCGGCGACCCTTTTGCGTTCCGAGGACGGCGGAGAGACCTTCGAGCCTCTTCTCAGCTTCCAGGAGCACGCTGACCGGCCCAGCTGGAACCCGGGCCGCTGCGGGCTGGCCCTCCACAGCATCGTCACCCATCCAGAGCTGGCCGATCGACTCGTTGTGGCCATCTCCGCCGCCGGCGTCTACAGGTCCGATGACGGGGGAAAGAGCTGGACGGCTCGCAACCTCGGTATCGGGCCGCGAGCAGCAGCCGACGCGTCGCCTGACGCAGGCCCGTGCGTGCACAAGATCGCCGTGGATGCCGTCAATCCCGACGTTCTCTGGGCCCAGACCCGCTCGGGCATCTACCGGACCGACGACGCCTGCGAGCGCTGGGAGCCGGTCGGTCACGCGGGTGATCGCGCTGGCCTGCCGACAGATTTCGGCTTCACTGTGGTTGCGCACCCCGCCGAAGCCGGCACCGCTTACTTGCTGCCGCTCGAGTCCGACGTCTTCCGCTGCACACCGCAGGGGCGCTGCCGCGTATACAGGACCACAGACGGCGGCCACGCCTGGGAGGCGCTGTCCGACGGTCTGCCCGGCACGAACGCGTTCTTGACGGTGCTGCGCGACGCCTTCGACATCGCGTCGGACCCGCCGCACCCGCTCGTGTTCGGCTCCAAGTCCGGACACGTGTTCGCCTCCCAGGACAGTGGTGACTCATGGCGCCTCGTCACCTCTTACCTGCCGCCCATCTTGTGCGTTCGCGTTCTCGACTGAAGCTCGGCGATTCACTCTCGGCATCCTCACCAGCAAGGAGAACGGAGGTACTGAATGGACGACCAGGAGCTGCACTCCCGGATCACAAAGCTCGTTGCCGAAGAACGCGAGCTCGAAGAGGGGCACATCGGGACGCGTGCCACCCCTGAGCAGGAGCAACGCCTCCGTGAGGTCCAGATTGCCCTGGACCAGGCCTGGGACCTGCTGCGACAACGGCGGGCGCGCCGGGAGTTCCACCAGGACGCTTCGGTGACCAGTACGCGGCCTCCGGAGGTAGTTGAAGGCTACGAGCAGTAAGGGCCGTGGTCGCCAAGCGGGTACCCCGGCTGGCCGTGGCTGCCAACTAGAGTGCGCTCGCGTGATGCCTTCATGACCCTCAACGAAGCCGGGAGCCACGCGCAGCTGGGTCTCCCGGTGCCGAAGGGGGTGCCACAGCGCGCCTTGAAGCGCCTGATCGCGAAGCTCAGCTGGTTCTTCCTGCACCACCAGGTCTCTTACAACACCGAGGTGCTGGACACGTTGAGCAAAGACGTGCTCGGCGAAGCCGGACTGGTCGGGCGCCTCAACGCGCACGACGCAAATGCGGACGCCATGGGTGTGGAGTTTCGCACCCTCGGCCGAGACCTGTGGACGGCGATCGCCGCACAGACAGCGCACCTGGACCAACAGAACGGCGAGATGTGGGCGGCGATCGCCGGTCAAACCGAGCGAGTCGACGCACAGAATGCCGAACTGTGGACGGCCGTCGCCGCTCAGACCAGCCAGGTTGACGCACAGAACGCCGAGCTGTGGGCGGCCGTCGCCGCTCAGACCGACCGCCTCCAGGCACAGAGCTCGGACCAGTGGGCGGCGATCGCAGCTCAGACGGACCGGGTTGACGCACTCGCCGCGGATGTATGGGAGGCCGTCGCAGCTCAGACCGACCAGATTGAGGCCTTGGGCCACGATCTGTGGGAGGCAGTCCATCAGATGTGGGCAGCCATCGAAGACGGTCGCGAAACGCTCGACCATGAGCAGGTCGCGCTGAGGATTCACGTCGATCTCATGCAGCGGCAGGCGTTCTCTCGGCTCCACGAAGGAATCGGACCGTTGCGGGCCGAATTGGTCGAGATGAGCCTGCGCTTCAGCGAGGTGGACAAGGGGCTCGTCGCGCTCTCGGCTGAGACCCGCTCGCAGATAGGCGGGGTGGACAAGAGGCTCGAGGCCGAGGTCAAGTCACAGGTCGCTGACATTCACAGGAGATTTGAGGCCGTTTCGGCCGAGACTCGTCGTCGTCAGGGTTCTGTGGACGCGCTCCTTGACATGGTGCGGCGATCACTGCCTGAGCCGCTCCCCGCCCGCGAGATAGAAGCCCTGCCGGACGCCATGAGCGGCATGTACTCCGATTTCGAGGCCGTCTTCCGCAAATCGATCCCCGAGTTGTTCACCGAATACCTACCTGACGTACTTGCGCTCGACCGTCACGGACCAGTTCTGGACCTTGGGCCGGGCCGGGGCGAGTGGCTCGAAATCCTAAAGGAAGCCGGTATAGACGCCTACGGAGTCGACCTGAACAAAGACTTCGTCGACCAATGTCTGGCCCGCGGTCTGAAGGTCGTGCTGGCTGACGTCAGTGCCCACCTCGCAGAGGTTCCGGAACGGTCGCTGTCAGCCATAACGGGCTTCCACCTGGTAGAGCATGTGCCGGTCGACCGCCTGATCCAGCTGATCGATCTTTCCGTGCGCGCGCTTCAGCCCGGAGGCCTGCTGGTGTTGGAGACGCCGAACCCGGACAACCTCATCGTCGGCGCCTCCAGCTTTTATCTCGACCCCAGCCACCTGCGCCCTTTGCCTCCCGACCTCCTCCGCTTCCTCGTCGAGGCGCGGGGTTTTGCAGATGTGGAGATTCGCTTCCTGCATCCACGCAGCTACACCCAGCTGTCGACCCCGCCGGACACCGCCCCATGGTCTTCTGACCTCACGCCGCTCGTGAACTTGATAAACGACCGTCTGAACGGACCTCAGGACTACGCCGTGATCGGACGACGGCTCTAGGTGACCCGATCGTCATCCATCGCATGGTGGAGCCCATTGCCCCCCCAAAAGAGCGGCATTTCTGACTACAGCTTCGATCTGCTGCGCGAGCTGGCGAAACAACTGGACGTCATCGCCGTCGTGCGCGACGACGTGGTCGAACTTGTCACGACACCTCCGGGAGTACCGGTCATTGGAGCGACTCGCTATCTCGCCGGGCGAGTCGGAAGGCGAGACCTGGACATCTACCAGGTCGGCAATCACGCCTGGTTTCACGGTTACATGCACACGGCCGCTCTCAAGACGCCGGGCCTCCTCGTGCTGCACGATGCCGCCCTTCTGGACTTCTATGCGGGGGCCTGCGGAAACATGGAGAGCTCGGTTCTGCTCGAGGAGGCCAGGCTCGACGATCCCGAGATCGGTGACCGCCTTCCCATGATCGACGTCG
>Ga0182021_10003203_pt1 | contig 19238 bp, 15 predicted proteins | sample 612E3MmetaG_FD_120493 | JGI IMG/M metagenome (GOLD analysis project Ga0182021, IMG submission 120493) | Permafrost microbial communities from Stordalen Mire, Sweden - 612E3M metaG (Illumina Assembly) | ecosystem: Environmental > Terrestrial > Soil > Wetlands > Permafrost | place: Sweden... | reverse complement strand
GTCGGGAGGATCGTTACCGTTGCCGGGCTGTCACCGTCGGGAAGAGTGGTGAAGCCGTCCCCGAAGCAGGCCCCCCAATCGTGGCAACCTTCAATGAGCAGCGTGTAGGCGCCGGCATAGCGGTTCGAATTGCCGGCGCTGTTCCGGTAGGCGCGGAGGTCGGATAACCACTGGCTTCCCTGTGCGATTGTGCCCGTCAGCACATTCGTCTCGGTCTCATCCGCCTGGGGATAGTAAATCGCCGGGTTTAATCTCAGGCTCAGGCTCGGCCCCAAAGCCGTGCTGCCCTTGCGTGCCGCCGTTGCTCGCGACTGCAGCCCAACGTCAAACGCGCCGGTGAATGACCAGACTTGCCCCCCGAACAGGAGCGAGCCGCTATACCCACCGCGGTTGTTCAATGTCAGTCCCACAAACCCTGAGTTGGTGGGCCCGGCGTTGGTGGACATGTAAGACTTGTCCGTTGGGTAAAACAGCCCGCTGTAAACCCCTTGCAGGGAGATGAAAGGATTGGGGACGAAATTGGCTTGCAACACCAGGTTCGACTGCATGAGAAAATGCAAGCTGGCCGCGTTCGAGGAAATCACCACGTTCCCGGTCACGCTTCCGACCCAATTGGAAAACAGGTAGCCTGTGCCTGGGGTCGCCGTAATGGTGTAAGACTGGCCGACTTGCAGCACAGCGTTGCCGTAATTGGGAGAAACCGTCCCATTGCCGGAGGTGATCAAGGTCAAGCGATCGCTCGCAACATAGACGAAGGTCACGCTGTTGGTTGGCGATTTGTTGCCGGCGGCGTCCACCGAATACGCCCTTACTGTGTTGCTCCCTGACGCCAGCGCCATATTGAAGGTCCAGTTGGTTCCGCTGTTGCCGATCGAGGCCGAGCCCCATACTCCGTTGGCCACGCACCACACCCCCGCCAACCGCAAGTTGTCGGTCGCCGTTCCCTGCACGGTGAACACATTGTTGCTCCAGCGCTGATTCGCCGTGGGGGCAGTGATGTGGATGGTTGGCGGCACGGTATCGGAAATGATGCGAATCAGGTTGGTGACCAGGTTGGGCGGCGAAGCGTTATCGCTGGCAACTACTCTGAACGTGTTCGTCCCGGCAGCAAGAGACTCTGTGCGGCTCCAATTCGCTACGTTGCTGCCGCTCGCCGTGCCATTCGTCGCCGCCAGGCCATTCACCGTCACCGACCGGATCCCATCGTCGCCCTGGCCCGCATCGGATGCCGTGCCGGCCAAGGTGATCGAGGTGGCAGCCACGAACTGGAAATTGCTGTAGCTGGTAACGGTCAGCGTCGGCGGCAGGTTGTCGCCTACCGACAGCGTGCCGTTGATGAAGCTGAAGCTGTAATTGGCCGCCGCCAAACTGCCCTGGGTCACGGTGATGGGATATGTGCCGGAACCACTGGCGGTCGTCGCGGTGGTGCTGAGGTCGGGGGTGCCCGTGACGGCCGAGTCTTGCGTGTCGCCGTTGACAAGACCGGTGATGGTATAGGTCAGGGGCGGGTTGGCCGCTCCGGGCATCTTGAACTGGTTATCAGCGGTCACCGTCAGCGTGGCTGGAGTGACGGTCAGTGTGCCATCGGTGAAGCTGATGAAGGAGTAATTGACCGCCGCCAAACTGCCCTGCGCTACGGTGATGGGATAGGTTCCAACAACACTGTTCGTCACCGCAGTCGTGCTGATCGCCGGGCTGCCGGTGACTGCCGAGGCGCGAGTGTCGCCGTTGACAAACCCCGTGATAGTGACTGTTAGCACCGGGTTGGTTGCGCCATACCGCCTGGGCTGGTCGGCGGCGGCCACTGAGAGTTCAGCCTGATTCACGGTCTGGGTCTGGGAGACGGGCGTGGCCGCCGCATACGTGCCGTTGCCGAGCTGTGAGGCGGTGATCACGGCGGTGCCGGCGCCGACAATTGTCAAGGTCGAACCGGAGATTCTGGCAACATTGGTGTTGCTGCTGCTGTAACTCACTGTGAGCCCCGACGAAGCGGTCGCGGTCAAAGCGAACGGCGCGTCACCATAGGTCTTGGGTGGCAGGCTGGTGAAATTGATGTCCTGGCTGGTGCGACCCGCAGGAATAACGTTCAGCGACACCGGGCTACTGGTCGCGCTGGTGTTGCTGTCCGATGCGATGACGCGGTAGTAGCCCCGGTAGGAAACATCAACGTTGCTGACGGTGATGGGCACAGTGGCGGGATCGGACATATTGATGGGCATGACCACCAGGTTCGTGTAGGTCGGGGGAATGCCGGATGAGAAATCGCTCGCTCCGAACTGGAGGGTGACGTTGTTATAGGGTGGGGTTCCACCATTGATCTGGGCCGTAAAAGTCACGTTTGAGCCAGGTGCGACGGAATTGGTTGCCGGCGAGAGACTGACGGTCAACGCGACTTGAACGGGACCCCCAAGATAAACGAACCGGACGACATTGGTCCAACTGTTCTTGCCATTGGCATACACCACGTAAGTCTCAAAGGCGTTGGTGCCATTGTTCGGCACGAAATCCGTGGACCAACTCTTGAGGGCATCACTCATGCGTGTCAGCCGGGCAACCGGCGCGAAGTCGCCGCCGGCAGAGCTATCGTCGCGCCCCCGCCACATCACGTTGGCGATGTCCGAGCCGGTGATGCTCCCGACCATCGGCGAATTGGTGCGCGCCCACCCGCCAATGGTCATCAAACCGTTGTGCAGCGCGTTGCTGCCCACCTCGCCCGGCATGTTGGTAATCACCAACGGGAGCTGGGCGCTTGAACTTAGTAAATTCGCTCGGACGGTGCCCGAGGGAAGGAGGCCGGTGGTCATGCCCCTGGAAGAGCCTGCCGAACCATTCGGATCAATATTACAAACCACGGGAAGAGCCACCGCGCCGAGGCGGGCGACCCACGGCTGCGCGCCAGCGGAGCCGTAGTCGGCCCACCAGTAAACAAACCCCCCTTGAATCGTTTGGCTGATGCTGAGGCCGGTGTTGTGGAAGAGGCTCTCCATGCCCTCGCAATCCGCGCACCCGATTCGGCCAAAATCGGCCAAAATCAGTTTGCCTTCCCTTTTCGCTTTGGTCGCCGCGTCGCTCCAACTGCTGGCGGTGGTCCAAACTTCTGCAAAGCAAGGCGCTGCCGACAAGCAAAGGATCGAAAACAGCCTGGCACCGGAGACTAAAAGACTTCTCATCATAATTATCAAAAACATCGTTCTTTATGGCTTACCAGTTTGCACTTATACTTTGGCCCGTGATGCCTGTCAAGGGCTTCGGCAATCTTTTTATCTTTTCGCGCATCAACCCTGCCCGCTGCCAGGCTGAGGTCCGGGGAGAAGCCGTTGGCTACGCGTCCTGCCGGACGCCCGCAGGACACGTCTTTGTCCCTGCTGATTCCCAGTGGCAGTCCGAAGGCTCATATTGGATGAATCACAGCAGTTGGCGTTCCTCTCTGTCGTCCCCCAATTCAACCCCGGTCCGGACAGGAGCGTTAAGAATCATGCCGGGGTGCGGGTGTGGGATTCCCCATGCTCACGCTGGCACAACAGCAGGCGGAAGACCAGGCGGGCCGCCGCCACGAGTTCTACCAGGAAGACAACGGTCGCATATCGCTCCGTGCCGATTCAATCCGCGTTGTCAGCTCACTCTGAAGTGGAAAAAGAGGTTGAATTCTTTTTGCACTGTAAGTACCGTAACCACGTTATGAGACCTTCGGAACTCACAGCAACTCGGGTAGGCAACTCCCGGGGCGTGCGGCTGCCGGTCGAGGTGCTTCGCCGCTACCACATCGGGGAGACCCTTAAGATCGCTCATCCGGCGCGCGCAACCGGATTTGAAGACGGCAGCAGCACTGCGGGAAAAACTTTTTGCCGCTTGAATTTGCCTCCGGCGCAGCTATGGTAATCTCGCTTTATGTCTAAGCCATCAACCGGTATTGGAAGGCCGTGGCTGCCAACGCGACTGGACGGACGGGGGTTGCGGCGCCAGTTCACGCGCTGGGGCGCGGGTGTGGGATTCCCCATGCTCACCCTGGTTCAGTTGCGGGCGGAAGACCAGGCGGGCTACCGCTACGAGTTCTATCAGGAAGACAACAATCGCATCCAAGTGGGCACGGATACGGTGCTGGTCCAGAAGATCCTCGCGCCGTGGCTGGATCTCAAAGTGACGGGCACCCACGACGCCATCTCCGGCGCGACGCCCGTCGGCATGCCCCCGGCCGACAGTTACACTTTGCACTCGACCGGCACGAGCCTTTCGATTCCGGGCACCTCGATTACCAGCTTCCAGCGAACCGCCGGTGTGAATGGGATTTCCGGCGCCTCCCCTTCGTCTTCCCCGACACCGACATCCATCTCGAGTGTGCCCGTTGGCACCATAAAGGACACTCGCTGGGCCTTCGACGTGTCCCCCAGCCTGATTTTCGGCCCCCACCGGCTGACGCCGGAGTTCAGCTACAGCACGGAGAGGGACTATCTTTCCTACTCCGGCGCGCTCAATTACGCGCTGGATCTCAACCAAAAGAACACCACCCTCAAGGCGGGTTGGTCCCATTCGGCCGACACGATTCTCGCCGTCACGGAGACCTATCTCTCTCAGGACGAGTATAAGAATTCCAACGATTTTCTGCTGGGGGTGACCCAGCTCCTGGGGCCCAAGACGATCTTGGATTTCAATGTTGGCCTCGGTTTTGTGAGAGGCTACCTGGACGATCCTTATCGGAGTGTGATTTTCGAGGGGGAACACCCCTCAGCCAACAACACGGTTGCCATTTACGGCGAAAAGCGCCCGGGCTCGCGCGACCAGCAAACGGCGGAGGTCAGGCTGACACAAGCCGTTTCCCCTCTGGACGCGAGCGTTGTGGCCTCTTACCGGTATTATCACGATTCCTTTGACATCCATGCCCACACGGTCAACCTGGCCTGGAATCAGAAGGTCGGGTCTTTCCTCGTGCTCTCGCCCTCGTTCCGTTATGACTGGCAGACGGCCGCCTCTTTTTACGGCACGATCTTTCCCGGCGACCCGGTCACTGACCCCCAGGCCGTGCCGGCTTATTATTCGTCCGATTTCCGGCTCTCGAACATGGAGACCTTCACGGTCGGCATCCAGGCGACCATCAAGGTGCGGGACTGGCTCGGGCTGGACCTCGGCTACCAGCGCTACCTGATGTACGGGCTGGATGGCGTCACCTCGCAATCCGCCTATCCGTCCGCCAACGTTTTCACCATCGGCGCCCGCGTATGGTTTTAGCGCCCCCCGAACTGGTTGCCAGCGTGGTCGAGCGCGTGCGGAAATCCGCCCGGACGGAGGCGCACGGCGACTATTACCAGTTGACGTTCACGGCGATGAACACCACCTGCCGGCTCAACTTCCGGGCGGCGACTCCCCCGTTGGCGCAGGATTGTCAGACCGAAGCGCTGGAATGGACGGCGGCATTCGAGGCGCGCTATTCCCGGTTCATCCCCCAGAGCATCATCGGGCAGATCAATGCTACCGCGGGCCGGGACTGGGTGGACGTGGACGCGGAAACCGAGGGGTTATTTGCGTTCTGCCACGAGATGGTCTTCTTCACCGGCGGAGTGTTTGATCCGGCGACCCTGCCGCTCATCCGGCTCTGGAACTGGAAAGAGCGTCCGGCGCAGGTTCCCGATGCGACCGCCATCGCCGCCGCGCGCGAACTCTCCGGCTGGCACAAACTCCAACGCCGGCCTGGGGCAGTGTTCCTGCCCCACGCAGGCATGGGGCTGGACCTGGGCGGGATCGGCAAGGAATACGCGGTGGATCACGTCTTGCAGATGGCACGGCAGCGCGGCCTGCTGGATGTGCTGGTGGATTTCGGCCAGGATGTGCGGGTTTATGGCCAGGCGCCCGGCAGAGGCGCCTGGCACATCGGCCTCGAAGATCCCAAACAGCCGGGCCGCTGCTGGAGTTGCGTGGCCGTGACCAACCACGCGGTGGCGACCTCCGGCGATTATTTCCGTGCCTTCACCAGCAATGGCCGCCGCTACGGCCACATCCTCGACCCGCGCGCGGGTGAGCCCGTCGTGAACGGCACCCTCGCCGTCACCGTGATCGCGGCGACGTGCACGATGGCCGGGCTGCTGTCCACCGCGGCCTTTGTGCTGGGGCCGCGCGAGGGCCTGGCGCTGGTTCAGCGCTGCCGCGACGCCGAGGTGTGCATCACCGCGGAAAACTCGCGCTACCAAACTCCGAACTTCTCCGCTTATGTGCTCAATTGATTTACCAAGCCGGTGCTGCCGACTGATCGCCCTTTGCCTTGCGGGGTTGCCCCTGCTGGCGGTGGCGTCCTGGAAGGCAGGCGATACCCTGCCCGAATTGAGCGGTTTTGAACTCGAAGGCAAGCTCCCCGGGAAGCTTTCCGGGCAGGTCGTGTTGGTGGATTTTTGGGCTTCCTGGTGCGGCCCCTGCAAAGCCTCCTTCCCCGTGATGGAATCGTTGCACAAGCAATACCGCGGGCGCGGGCTGGTGGTGCTAGCCGTCAATGCGGATGAAAAGAGTGCGGCGATGGAAAAGTTCCTGAAGCAATGCCCGGTCACGTTTGCCGTGGTTCGGGACGCGGCTCACAAGCTGGTTGCGGCAGCGGATGTCGCCACCATGCCGACTTCATTTCTGGTGGATCGGACGGGCAAGGTGCGCTTTGTCCACACCGGATTTCACGGCGAGGCAACCCGCAAGTTATACGAAAAGGAAATCGAGCTGCTGCTGGTCGAATCCGACGGCTCCCCTAAACCATGAAGACCAAATTATTGCTGCTGGCGGCCGCCGCGGTGCTCCTGGCAACCGGCTGTGTCAACGTCAAACCCTGGCAGCGCGGCACCCTGGCTGAGCCGATCATGAACCCGGACCGTGACCCCATCGGCGAAGCGCAGGCGGAGCATGTCTTTTTCTCGCGGGAAGCAGCCAACGGCGGGCGCGGCGTGGGCGGCGGCGGCTGCGGATGCAACTGAACGCTAGCTCGACCAGCTATTGACTTCCCTCAGTTCGCCGTCACTTCCTGCGGGCCTTTGCCGCCGTTCACCAGGAACAGCACGGCCATGCGGACGGCCAGACCATTGGTTACCTGTTCCAGGATCACTGACCGGCTGCAATCGGCGATCTCGCTGTCAATCTCGACGCCCCGGTTAATCGGGCCGGGGTGCATGATCAGGGCGTCCGGTTTTGTGCGGGCCAGCCGGGCTTTATTAAGGCCGAAGAGGCTGGAGTATTCGCCCAGGCTGGGGAACATGGACTTGCGCTGGCGCTCGTGCTGGATGCGCAGCAAGTTGATGATGTCCGCGTCGCGGATGGCCTCGTCCACGTCGTGCGTGACGCGGCAGCCCATCTGCTCGAACACACGCGGCACCAGCGTGGAAGGTCCGCACAGGGTCACGGTCGCGCCCAACTTGGTCAGCGCCCAGACATCGGAGCGGGCGACGCGGCTGTAGAGAATATCCCCGAGAATCGTGACCTTCAGTCCCGCGATGCGGCCTTTCTTTTCCCGGATGGTGAACGTATCCAGCAGCGCCTGGGTGGGATGCTCATGCGCGCCGTCGCCGGCGTTGATGACGCTCGCGTTGAGCACGCGGGCCAGGAAATGGGGCGCGCCGGAGGCGCTATGGCGAATGACGATGAAATCAATGTTCAGCGCCTCGAGGTTGCGCGCCGTGTCTTTGAGAGTCTCGCCCTTCTTGAGCGAAGAAGCCTCGGCGGTGAAATTGATGATGTCGGCCGAGAGCCGTTGTTCGGAGAGCTCGAAACTGGTGCGCGTGCGGGTCGAGGGTTCGACAAACAGGTTGACGACGGTCTTGCCGCGCAACGCCGGCACCTTTTTGATGGCGCGCTCGCCGACGGCCTTGAAGGCGCGCGCGGTATCCAGCACCGTGAGGATTTCCTCCACGGTCAGGGATTCAATATCGAGCAGATGCTTGCGGTTCCAGCTCATGCGAAGACGGGTGTTGATGCAGGGATGGAGTATTGGAGTATTGGGAAAGAAAGGGGCTCTGGTTCCCCATCACTCCAACACTCCGTCACTCCATCACTCCGTTTGTTGTTCATTTCTCCAGCACGACTTCATCCGCGCCGCCCATCTCCGCCAGCCGCATGCGGATGCTTTCGGTGTGGGCCGTGGGAACATTCTTGCCGACGAAATCCGCTTTGATGGGCAGCTCGCGGTGCCCGCGGTCAATCAGCACGGCCAGTTGAATGCGCCGCGGCCGGCCGAAATCATTCAGCGCGTCCATGGCGGCCCGGACGGTGCGCCCGCTGAAGAGCACGTCATCAACCAACACCACCGTTTTCCCGGTGACATCGAATGGAATGAGCGTGGGCTGGACGTTGGGGGCGACCCGCTGATTGAGATCATCCCGGTGCATGCTGACATCCAGACTTCCGGTCGGAACGGTCTGCCCCCAAATCCCCGTCAGCAGCGTCCCCAACCGCCGCGCCAGCGGCACCCCGCCGCGTTGGATGCCCACCAGGACCACTTCGCTGCCGGTTTCATTTCTTTCCGCAATTTCATGAGCAATGCGCGCCAAGGCGCGCTGAATCGCGGGCGCGTTCAGGATCAGCGTGGACTCAGGCATCGCAGGGAAAACTCGAACTGCGAAGTCGGATGTCCGATGTAAAGGCATCGGACTGCACGTCCCTTATTCGGACTTCGGACTTCAGATTTCGGACTTCAGATAGGGTCACGATTCCTTGGCAGCCTCACGGGACTGCCTTAAAGGGGCGGCGGCTCATTCAGTGGCCGGCGGCTTGGCGGCTCTTGCGCCATTTCGAGCGGTGCTTGATGATCCAGTCCGTTAGCGCGCGCTCAAAGCCAATGTCGCGACCGGCCTTTTCAGATTCAATCCACTTGTGCTTCAAAATCTCCTCGCGTTCCGCCTTAAACTCCCGGTAGAGCGAGGAATGCTTCAGCAGGTCGTCCGCCGATTGCGGCTCTTTCGTTTCGTCCGACATAATCGCGCATTCAAATTGCTTCGAGGGCAAAAGTCTAACAGAGCGTCAGCCGATGGCAACCTTTATTTGCGGCTTCCACGGCGGGCTCTCCTCTGTCGCTTTCGCTGCTTCCGCCTTCATAAGCGGTCTTTTCTGTTTCTGGAGCAAGGTAGCACAGAAAAACTTCCGTCAGCCCGGTCAGGCAAGTTGCCGGCGCAGCGCTTCGGCGACCTTGATAAACGCCTGTCCCTCCGGACGGTCAGGGGCTGAGACTACCACCGGCACACCCCGGTCTCCCCCTTCCCGAATCTCCGTAAACAGCGGCACTTCCCCGAGAAAAGGGACTTTCTGCCGCGCCGCCTCGGCCTGCCCGCCGCCGTGGCCGAAAATCTCGACGCGCTCGCCGGCGGGGGTGGTGAAATAGCTCATGTTTTCCACGATGCCGAGAATCGGCACGTTGACCTTCTGGAACATCGCCATGCCTTTGCGGACCACGCCCAGCGACGCCTCCTGCGGCGTGGTCACGATCACGCCGCCGTCCAGCGGCACAGTTTGGCAGAGAGAAAGCTGCGCGTCCCCCGTGCCCGGCGGCAAATCCACCAGCAGAATGTCCAAATCGCCCCACTCCACGGCGCTGAAGAACTGCTGGATGGTCTTCATGATCATCGGCCCGCGCCAGATCACCGGCTGGTCGCCCTCCACCAGGAACCCCATGCTCATCAGCTTCACGCCGTAGTTAGCCGGCGGCACCATTTTTTCCTCGGCGCTGATCGTCGGCCGCTCGTGGACCCCCATCATCAGCGGGATCGTGGGGCCGTAAATGTCGCAATCCAGCAGCCCGATCCGGGCCCCAAGATGCTGCAAGGCGCAAGCCAGGTTCACCGACACGGTGGACTTGCCAACGCCCCCCTTCCCGCTGGCCACAGCCACGATCCGCTGGATGCCCGGAACTTTCTGCTGTTGCGCCCACGGACTTTGTGGCGCGGCGGCCGGCGGCGCCCCTTGGTGGTTCACTGCGACGTGCACCCGCGTTGCCCCCGGCAAGGCCTTCAAAGCGCGTTCGCTGTCCGACTTGATCTGCTTCGCGATGTCCGGGTTGCTCGTCGTGAGCAGCAGGGAAACACTGATCGCGCCGTCATGGGCAGCGATCTCTTTCACCAGGCCAAAGGAAACAATGTCGCGGCTGTAGCCCGGATACTTCACCGCCCGCAAGGCATTCTTGATATCGTCTTCTGTCAGCATGTTCAGGTTGTTCCGTTGAACGAGGCAATGTAGGGCGAGCGGAAGCGATCACCAGCTCATTCCTCAACATGGCTCAACTGCGCCAGCACGCCCAAGTCTTCCAACGTGGTGGTGTCGCCTTTAATCTCGGTGCCGGCGGCGATTTGCTTGAGCAGGCGTCGCATGATCTTGCCCGAGCGCGTCTTGGGCAGCGCCTCCGCAAAACGGATGTCGTCCGGCTTGGCCACCGGGCCGATCTGCTTGGCAACGTGCTGGCGCAACTCCTCGCGCAAGGCACCATCCGCGTGCACGCCGCCCTTGACGGTTACGAAAGCTACCAAGGCCTGTCCTTTCATGGCATCCGGCCGCCCCACCACCGCGGCTTCAGCAACCTTCGGGTGGCTGACCAGCGCGCTCTCGACTTCCGCGGTGCCAATGCGGTGCCCGGCGACGTTAAGCACGTCGTCAATCCGGCCGACGATCCAGAAGTATCCGTCTTTGTCCTGCCGGCTGCCGTCGCCGGTGAAGTAGCTGTGGTCCACCTCGGTCCAATAGACCTGCTGGTAGCGTTGCGGGTCGCCCCACAAGCCGCGCAGCATGCCCGGCCACGGTTTGCGGATGACGAGCTTGCCGCCCGAGTTGCGCGGCACCGGCTGGCCGTAGTCGTCCACCACCTCGGGCACAATCCCAAAGAAGGGCAGCGTCGCCGATCCCGGCTTAGTGGGGGTCGCGCCCGGCAACGGAGTGATCATGATGCCGCCGGTCTCGGTCTGCCACCACGTATCCACGATCGGGCAGCGCCTGCCGCCGATGACCTCGTTATACCAAATCCACGCTTCGGGATTGATCGGTTCGCCGACAGTGCCCAGCAGGCGGAGCGAGTTGAGGTCGTGCTTCTGCGGCCACTCGACGCCCCACTTCATAAAGGCGCGAATGGCCGTCGGCGCGGTGTAGAGGATGGTCACGCCGTACTTCTCGACGATGCGCCAGAAGCGGTCTGGCTCGGGGAAATTCGGCGCGCCTTCGTACATCAAACTCGTCGCGCCGTTGGCCAGCGGGCCATAGACCACGTAGCTGTGGCCCGTCACCCAACCCACGTCCGCGGTGCACCAGTAAATATCCTCGTCGCGGAGATCGAACACGTACCTAGCCGTCAGCTTGGCATAGAGCAGGTAACCGCCGGATGTGTGGAGGATGCCTTTGGGTTTGCCGGTCGAACCGCTGGTGTAAAGAATGAACAGGGGCGCTTCGCTGTCCATCTTCTCGGCCGGACAACGCGCGTCCACGTGCTCCAGCTCCTGATGCCACCACAGGTCCCGGCCTTCATGGAACTGCACCGGGTTGTTCGCGCGGCGGAGCACGATAACTTTCTCGATGGACCTGGCCAGCCGTTCGCCCTGGGGGTCCTTGAGCGTCAGCGCCTCGTCCACATTCTGCTTGAGCGGCACCACGGCGCCCCGCCGAAAGCCGCCGTCGGCGGTGATGACAAGTTTGGCCTGGGAATCCTGGATCCGGTCGGCGACGGATTGGGCGCTGAACCCACCGAAGACGACGGAGTGAACGGCACCGATGCGGGCGCAGGCGAGCATGGCGATGGCGGCTTCCGGGACCATCGGCAGGTAGATGAGCACGCGATCGCCCGGCGTGATGCCGTTGCGCTTGAGCACGTTGGCGAATCGGCAGACCTCATGATGAAGCTGTTTATAGGTGAGGATGCGTTCCTCGCCCGGTTTGTCGGGGGCGGCTGGCTCGCCCTCCCAGATCAGCGCGGCCTTGTTGGCTCGGGCTGTGCCTAAATGCCGGTCCAGACAATTGAAGCTGACATTGAGCTGGCCACCGACGAACCACTTGGCGAACGGCTCCTGCCATTGCAGGACCCTCTTCCACCGTTTGAACCAGATCAGTTCCTCCTTGGCCCTTTTGGCCCAGAACCTGTCGGGCGCGGTGACCGATTCCTTGTAGAGCTTGCGGTACTCCGCCAGGGATCTGAGATGGGCGGCTTTGACGAAGCTCCGGGGGGGCCGGAAAAGGCGCTCTTCGTGGAGGACGGATTCAATATTCGCCCCGGTCTGAGTTAAAGACATAGTAATACTCTGGTTTAGTTTCTCCATTGTAGCCTCTTGCCGTCCAGCGTCAACGTCCCAATAGTCCCACGGCATGGGGGATACGCGGTTTTGCATCGCCAAGCCAGGAAGAGTGCGTATTCTCTTGTGCTGATGAAAAGCCGTATTCTTATGCTCGCTTTCGGTGGCTGGTTCGCCTCGGCTCAAGCGCAGCCGACCAATTCGTTCCCGCTCTGGCCCGGCGGCGCGCCGGGCGCACTCGGCCAACAGGATAAGGACATTCCCACGCTCACCCCCTATTTCCCCGAGCCTGCAAAGGCAACCGGCGCGGCCATCGTGATTTGTCCCGGCGGCGGCTACGCCCATTTGGCCCCCCATGAAGGCAAGGACTACGCGCGGTTCCTTAACGAGCAAGGGATTGCGGGGTTCGTTTTGAAATACCGCCTTAGTTCCGACGGTTATCACCATCCGGCCATGCTGCACGACGCCGCCCGGGCCGTGCGCACCGTCCGAGCCCGCGCCCGCGAGTGGAAGCTGGACCCCAAACGCATTAGCATCATGGGTTCCTCCGCCGGCGGCCATCTGGCGTCCACGCTGCTGACGCATTTCGACGCAGGAAAGCCTGACGCGGCGGACCCGGTCGAGCGCGAGAGTTCGCGCCCTGATGCGGGTATCCTCTGCTACGCGGTCATCACGTTGCAGGGGCCGTTCGCGCACCAGGGATCAGGAAGGAATTTGCTGGGGCCAGACCCGGCCCCGGAGCTGGTTCGGGAGTTGTCCAACGAACTCCAGGTGACCAAAGAAACCCCGCCTTGTTTCATCTGGCACACTTACGAAGACAGCGGCGTGCCGGTAGAGAACAGCCTGCAGTTCGCGGAGGCGCTGCGGAAAGCCGGAGTGCCGTTTGACCTCCATGTTTACCAGAAGGGCCCCCATGGGCTCGGCCTGGGCACGCGGGACTGGAACCCCGAGCAGCGGCATCCGTGGACAGGCGACTGCATTTTCTGGCTGAAGGCGCAGGGATTTGCGAAATGACCAATGACGAACGCCAAATGACGAACCGGGACAGGCAGCAGAGCTTTCGCTTCGTCATTCGTCATTCGACATTAGTCATTCATGCACTCCAATCCGCCGCGCACTTTGTAATTGCTTGGGGGCGCGCTTTGGCCTAGCTGTTAGGCAATATACGAAAGGATCTTTATGGTTAAAGGTTTGATTATCATTGTGCTGGTCGTGCTGGCGGTGCCGGTCTTCTTCATCCTGATGTGGATTGTCAGCGCCTACAACCGGCTGGTTACCTTGCGCAATCGCTACAAGAACGCCTTCGCGCAAATTGACGTGCAGCTCAAGCGGCGCTACGACTTGATTCCCAACCTGGTCGAGACCGCCAAGGGCTACATCAAACATGAGCGCGGCACGCTCGAGGCTGTCATCGCCGCGCGCAATGCTGCTTCCGCCGCGAATGTGCGCGCGGCGCAAAATCCCGGGGATGCAGTGGCAATGAAAGAGTTGTCCGGGACCGAAGCCGCCCTGACCGGCACACTGGGCCGCCTGTTTGCCTTGTCCGAGGCCTATCCCGATCTGAAGGCAAACACGACGATGCTGCGCCTGATGGAGGAGCTGACTTCCACAGAAAACAAGGTGGCCTTCGCCCGGCAGGCATACAACGACGCGGTGATGGGCTATAACACGCAGCGCGAGACCTTTCCGACGAACATGGTTGCCGGGCCGTTTAACTTCGGGCCGGCGGAGCTCTTCGTTATTGAGAAGCCGGAAGAAAAAGAAGCTCCCAAGGTGTCGTTTTGAGCAGTACATAGCCAATGACTGATTGGCGTGACTATGCAGGTAGTAGCGTAAGCCTCCGGCTTGCGACGGTCGCAACAAGCCTCTGGCTTGTTGAACGTGGACGCTTGTTGACCGGCAACCCAGAGGGTTGCCGGAACAGCCGCAAGCCGGAGGCTTACGCTACTACGTGAACGGTTGCTGTTGCTGAATGGACTTCTTTGACCGACAGGCTCAGGCCCACCGGAATACCAAGTTGCTGGTGGTGTATTTTGTCTGCGGCGTGACGCTGCTGATCCTGGCGGTGTACGCGGCGGCGCTGCTGGTGTTTACCGGCGCCAGCCTGGGCCACCACCACCGCTATGGCGAGCAGGCATCCATCGCGCTGTGGGACCCGCAGCTTTTCTTCGGGGTCGCCGTTGGCACGCTCGCCGTCATTGCCATGGGCAGCGGATTCAAGACCCTGGAATTGGCGCAGGGCGGGAGTGCCGTGACCACCGCGCTCGGCGGCCGGCTCGTGGATTCGAACACCACGGACCCCGACGAACGGAAACTGCTGAACGTGGTTGAGGAAATGGCGATCGCCGCGGGGTTGCCGGTGCCACAGGTCTATCTCTTGCCCGATGAAAAAGGCATCAATGCGTTTGCCGCCGGCCACTCGACGAGCGACGCGGTCGTCGCCGTCACGCAAGGGAGCATCCGGCTGCTGACACGAGATGAGCTGCAGGGCGTCATCGGCCATGAGTTCAGCCACATCGTCAACGGTGACATGCGGCTCAACCTGCGCCTGATGGGCATCATTTTCGGCATTCTCTGCCTGGCGGTCATCGGCCGGGTCCTGCTCTACACCCGCAGCCGCAGCAGCAAGGACAAGAATCCTCTGCCGCTGCTCGGCCTGGCGCTGATATTGATCGGCTGGATCGGCGTGCTCTTTGGCCGGCTCATCCAAGCGGCGGTCAGCCGCCAGCGCGAGTTTCTCGCTGACGCCTCGTCGGTACAGTTCACGCGCAACCCGGAGGGACTAGCCGGCGCGCTGAAAAAGATCGGCGGCTTAAGCTATGGCTCGAAACTCGAGGCCGCCCACGCCGCGGAAGCCTGCCACATGTTCTTTGGCAACGGGATGGGTGAGTCGTTCTTTCACCTCATGGATACGCATCCTCCGCTGGGGGAGCGCATCCGCGCCATTGACCCCAACTTTGATGGCACGTTCCCGCCGGTGAGTCTCGCCGACACGGGCCGAACAGCTCCACCGGTGTCACCCCCGCCGCGGAAAACGTTTGTGCCGGTGCCCTTACCGGGCATGCCGCGCGGGCAGGCGGGCGCAGCCGGGCTCGTGCCGCCGGTCATTGCCGTGCAAGCCGTGATGCCCAATACGGGCAATCCCACGACCGCGCACCTTCGGCATGCCGAGGAACTGCGCGGGTCAATCCCGGCAAGTTTGCAGGCCGCCGCGCGGGAGTCGCTCGGCGCGAGCACGCTGGTCTATGCGCTGCTGTTGAGCGCCGACGAAGGGGTGCGCCGCAAGCAGTTGGGCGAGCTGGCTGCGGCAACCTCCGCCGCCACCTGCCAGGAGACGTTGCGGATATGGCCGGAAGTGCAGGTCGTTGCGACGCACGCCAAGCTGCCGCTGGCGGACCTGGCCCTGCCCGGCCTGCGGCAGATGTCGCCGGGGCAGTTCCAGCAGTTTTGCACCGCGGTGCAAAAGCTGGTGGAAAGCGACGGCGAGATTGACCTGTTCGAATACGTCTTGCAGAAGATTGTGCTGCGCCATCTTACGCCGCATTTCCTTCAGGCCCGCAAGCCGGTCATCCAGTATTACTCGCTTAAACCGCTCGCGACGGATTGCGCCGTGTTGCTCTCGGCGCTGGCCTATGTCGGCCAGGAAGAGCCGGACAAAATCCAATTCGCCTTCCAGCAAGGCGCGCAACCGCTCAGTTGCAACGCCCAGGTGCCACTCAGCCTGCTCCCCCAGGCGGCGTGCGAGCTCGATCAGGTTGACGCCGCATTGAACCGCTTGTCGCAAGCGGTGCCGCAAATCAAGAAGAATGTGCTGGATGCCTGTGCCCAAACCGTTGCCGCCGACGGCGTGATCCAGGAAATGGAAGCCGAACTGCTGCGCGCGATTGCGGACACACTCGATTGTCCGATGCCACCGCTGATTGCGGCTTAACCAAAGAAACACCCAGAGAAAGCAAGACGGCTGTTGATGCTCTCAAAACTCCTGGTACAACAAAAAAGCCGGAGCTTTATTCCGGCCTTTCTGCCACATTCTACACTGAGAACCGAGCTAAATCTGATTTCGATGCGGCGCCGCAGATTTACGCCTGTCAGCCACACACGGTCCGACTACTGCGCTTTTGCATCGTCAATGCTGACACTATACCAGAACCCCTGTCCCTGTCATGTCACCAGTTGTGGGGACAAGGCCATGCCCAGGGCTGCTCAATGACTTTAGAAACCCCTGGGCCATGCTTCCTCCGCCCGGCGCGAGTCTTGGCCCCCGGTTTCCAGCGGCTCTGGCTTCCAACTGGAAATCCGCTCTTAACTGGCTAGATTGTTGCCCGTAAATACTGCCGCGATGAGCAGCCCGGCCATCTATTATTTCGATAACAATGCCACCACGCAGGTCGCGCCCGAGGTGGTCGAGGCGATGATTCCCTTCTTGCGGGAGCATTGGGGCAACCCCTCGAGCAGCTACACCTTCGGGCGGCAGCTCGGCAGGCAACTGGACGAGGCGCGAGTCAAGGTCGCGGCGCTGATCAACGCGGAGCCACGCGAGATCGTCTTCACCAGTTGCGGCACCGAAAGCAACAACTCGGCCATCCACAGCGCCCTGGCCACGCAGCCGCACAAGCGGCATGTTCTAACCACCGCTGTTGAGCACTCGGCGAACATCAAGTTCTGCGAGGTCCTCCGAAAGCGCGGTTACGATGTAACGCTGCTGCCGGTCGAGCCGGATGGCTCCCTGGACCTGACGCGGCTGGAGCAGGCGATTCGCCCGGACACCGCCATCGTTTCCGTGATGTGGGCTAACAACGAGACGGGCGTTCTGTTCCCGGTCGGGGAGATCGCCGCCCTCTGCCGCCGCAAGGGCGTCCTGTTCCATACCGACGCAGTGCAAACGCCGGGCAAGTTGAAGATTGACGTGCGCGAGCTCGAGGTGGATTTCCTGTCCCTGTCGGCGCACAAGCTGCACGCGCCCAAGGGCATCGGGCTGCTTTATGTGAAACGCCAGGTCAAATACCAGCCCTACATCGTCGGCGGCGGGCAGGAGCGCGGCCGGCGCGGCGGCACGGAAAACGTCGCGAACATTGTCGCCTTTGGCCGGGCGGCGGAACTGGCCGTAGCGAGTCTGGAGGACGAGAACACGCGGATTCCCGCGCTGCGCGACAAGCTGGAGGACGGCATCTTGCAGGGGATTCCCGGCACAACGCGCAACGGGGCCAAAGAGCCGCGCCTGGCCAACACCACGAACATCGCTTTTGAGGGGGTCGAGGCCGAAGGTATCCTGATGCTCCTGGACCAGGCTGGCATCTGCGCCTCAAGCGGCTCGGCCTGCACGACTGGTTCCCTGGACCCGTCGCACGTGCTGACGGCGATGGGCTGCAGCGCGGCGCGCGCCCGGAGCAGCATTCGCTTCAGCCTGGGCATCTATAACACCGAGGAGGAAGTGGATTACGTGCTCAAGCATCTGCCCGGCATTATTGCGAGGCTGCGCGCCAGCGCCCCGGGCTAACCCCCATTCGGGAGGGCGAGCGTCCTCGCGAGCCCTGATTTTCACAGATTGTCAGAGAAGTTTGGGCTCGCGGGGACGCTCGCCCTCCCGCTCAGTTTTGTCTTTCAGCCGGGTGCCCTGGCATGTTCCAATCAGCCTTGAAAATGATACCACGACCGCTCAGCACACTGGTCAAATCGCTGGTCCTCGTTTCTCTCCTTGCGCCGCTCGCCGGCTGCGTCACCTCGCGCCCAGCCGAGCAGAACGCGCGGGCCGAACGGGCGCACGTGTTAATGGGGACACGGGCTACTTATTGCAGCGCACCGCGCAAGGCCGATAAGCGTGTGGATGTGGACCGGCTCATCGCCCAGTTGGTCGAATTGCACGCGAATACCTACAGCTTCTGCATCCATAGCTACGCGACGGATTGGGATGACCTGAAGCTCATTCTGCCGCGCGCCAGAGAAAAGGGCATTCGCATTTGGGCTTCGCTCGTGCCGCCGTCGGAATCGCCCCCCCGCACAAAGAAGTATTCCGAGCCGTTCAGGCTGGATTACCAAGGCTGGGCGATGGTATTCGCGAACCTCAGCCTGCAGGAGACCAACCTCGTGGCTTGGAGCATTGACGACTTCACACACAACCTAAAGCAGCCATACACTCCGGAATACGTCCGGACCATGCTCGACGCTTCGCACCAGATCAACCCGAAGCTGGCGTTTGTGCCGTGCTGCTATTTCCCGGCCATCACACCCGCCTTCGCGACCAATTACTGCCCGCTCATTGACGGCATTCTCTTCCCGTATCGGCACGAGTCCGACAAAGCCAACCTGAAGGACCCGAGCCTGGTGGAGCCGGAACTGAAGCGGATCAAAGCGCTGGTCGGACCCGCCTTCCCCGTCGTGCTCGACATCTACGCGACGGCGCACAGCCGGCTCGGCCCGACGACGCCCGAGTATGTTGAACAGGCGATGATTGCCGGCAAACGCGCCGACGACGGCGTGATGATCTATTGCCACCAGGACCCAGAGAAGAATCCCGAGAAGTATGGCATCATTAAGCGCTTGTTCGCCGGCTGGGCCGCGGAAGAAGGGGCGCGGTGACCAACGAGCTCCGGGAGGCGGCGTTTATTTGAGAACCGGAGCGGAATGCGCGTTGCTGTGATGGCCTATTGCTTGAGCCGTCGCACTGGAATCATTAAGCTGGCAGGAAATTGCCCAGGATTATGCAAACGATACTATTAGGCGTCAGTTCGCTGCGCAGCAGTCAATTGGCTTACGGCTGTTGGCGCGTGGCGGGAAGCTGGAACCCGGCCGAGGTCACGCCGGAGAGCCGGGCTGCCGGCCGCCGGGCGATTGTCGCCGCCTATGAAGCCGGTTACACGCTCTTCGATAACGCGGACATTTACTGTCGCGGCGAGGCCGAGCGGCTTCTGGGCGAAGTGCTCAAGAAAGTCGGCGACATGCGCGAGCGCGTGCTGGTGGTAACGAAAGGCGGCATCCGGCCCGGGGGCGACCCGCATCCCGACGCGCCGCCTCGCTATGACTTCT
>Ga0182021_10003202_pt1 | contig 19240 bp, 11 predicted proteins | sample 612E3MmetaG_FD_120493 | JGI IMG/M metagenome (GOLD analysis project Ga0182021, IMG submission 120493) | Permafrost microbial communities from Stordalen Mire, Sweden - 612E3M metaG (Illumina Assembly) | ecosystem: Environmental > Terrestrial > Soil > Wetlands > Permafrost | place: Sweden... | reverse complement strand
GTTGACTGGTTATCCGCCCGACGCAGCACGTTTGGCGGATTCGCACTTGCCCCCGCTTTTTTATTGGCTAGTTTTTCAAGGGCCATGCCCCATATTCGGGGATGGGGAATGCCCAATGTTATTTCCTCAGCCGCTTTACTGATTGAAAACGAAATGTTGCATCGCCCTGCTGGTGGTCGCGGGACTGCTGGCGACATGGCCGGTCACGCGGGCGGGAACGCTTTCTGATACTAATGTGGATGCCTATAACTGTCGCGTGTCAACCATATTGATTGGTCCACAATACCATTTTACCACCAATACCAGCCTGCTGGAGGGGGCGATGGTCCTGACGAATCTGGGGATAAACTCCTACAAATTTACCATGAGTGCAAGCGGATACGGGATCACGCTGTCTTCGAGCATCACCAATCTCATGTTGGAGGCCCGCGACGAACCGTCCTATCGGGCGGTGTTCGACATGCCAACGATGAAGAATTACGTGGCCTGGTGCTATACTTTTGCAAATCCGTATGGGATGCAATTTTGGAGAAGTTCGTCCGCGACCCCCGAATACAACGAGATTTATGCTTTCAGCCAGTATCTGCTGACCAATTACAACAACTCTGGGAAAAGCTTTTATCTGGGGATTTGGGAGGGTGATTGGGAGATTCTGCCAGATTATAATGCAAATACGAATCCACCGCCCGCCAACATAACGAATATGATTGCCTGGCTCAACACCCGGCAAAAAGCCGTGGATGACGCCATGGCGAACACGCCGCATACTAACGTCAACGTTTACAATTATGCGGAGGTGAACCGGGTGGCGGACGCCAACACGAATCCGACCAACAGCAATCAGCGGATGATCAACTGCGTCGTTCCCTATGTGACGAACCTGGATTATGTGTCCTGGTCTTCCTATGACATTCAGAGTCTTGGCGCGAGCAACATCACGTGGTATTTGAACTATGCCGCGTCATTTATTCCGACCAACAAGGCCTCCAAGATTTCGGGCCAGCGCCTTTTCATCGGGGAATTCGGCTGGGGCTCCGATACTGAAACCCAGCAGGCGCCCCTGATGCAGGCTTATGATCAAACGCTTTTTGACTGGGGCTGTCCCTTCAGCTTTTATTGGGAGCTGTATGACAACGAGATTAACGCCAATGGAACGCTCCAACACTATGACCTGATTGACCAATACGGAAACAAGACGGCGAGCTATTGGTTGTATGATTACTTCTGGAATGATGCGAAGCTCCAGTTGCTGGCCTTCAAGCAGCGAAGTGGGAGGCTGCCCACCGGCACGGAGTTCAACGCCATTGCAGCTTCGCTCCTCAACACAACCCTGACGACGCCCGTGAGCCTGACGCTGACGGCTGGGCCGCCCACCCAGAATAGTTCCACTTCAGCCACGCTGAATGGCACGTTGACGCAAGGCATTTACGGCGATTCCTTTGCCAGCGTGGCGGTGTGTTGGGGGCCGAACGACGGCGGAACCAATCCCGTTGCCTGGGCCAATGCCCTCGCCTTGGGAGCGAACACGTTGGCTGGCACCGTCACCTATACCCCGCTGGCAACCAATCTGCCGTCGGAATACTACTATTGCTACTACGCGACCAATGCCAGTGGCGAGGCCTGGTCGGCCACGGAACATGTCCAGACGTTGAACCCGCAGAATTACGGCAGCCGGATGCAGGTGACCTTCAGCGGTTACAATCGGGGCGAGAGGTTGGTAGATTTCCCCGCGTTGGTCAGCTTGAGCACGAACCGGCCGGGATTTTCGTATCCGCAGTTTGCGTCCAAGACCGGCGGGGATTTGCGCTTTGCCGACGCGAGCGGGTTGGTGTTGATCCCTCATGAGATTGATGAGTGGAACACCAATGGCACGTCGTATGTCTGGGTGAAATTGCCCGCGTTATCCAGCACGAACGATTCCATCTGGGCTTATTGGGGCAACGCCGCCGTAACCAATCCGCCGGATTGGACCACCAACGGCTTGGTGTGGTCGGCGGGTTACGATCTGGTGTGGCACTTGAAGGAGGCCGGCTTTCCGTATGCGGATAGCACACTCAATTATCCAGCGACTTCAGGCACCGCGCCGGCGGCAATGGCAGGTCAGATTGGCAAAGGGGTTAGTTTCAATGGCAGTTCGCAGTATCTGACACCCGGAACTATCAACTTGAGCAACGCCTTTACGATATCGGCCTGGGTAAACGTGACCAACACCGCCAGTAGTATTCAGACCGTTTGGGCGAGCAAAGCCAGCGGCAGCAGCAATGGTTTTGCGCTTTATGTGAACGGTTACGGCACGAGCGACCAAAGCCTGGTCTTTGAATCGGGCGATGGCACCAATTTCACGAAGGCCAAGACGGGCACGAATGTCGTCAGCTTTGGCCAGTGGCATTTGGTGAGCGCCGTGGTTGAACAGGGGGCGGGGACGGCGAATTTATATGTGGACGGGGTGAACCAGACTGTAGTCAGCAGCATTCAAGGCGGTTTCAGCACCCAGTTGCCCGTCAATCTCGGCTCATTTGCCACCAATACTAGCTACCGTTATTACTTCAAGGGTTTGATGGATGAGGCCCGGATCGAATCTGTGGCGCGCTCGGCGAACTGGGTCTGGGCCACATGGATGACCTCGGCTTCGAATTCGACGCTTGTCAGCTACACGAGTGTGAGCCGGAGCCAGCCATGGTTGTCGCTGGGAACCACAGGAACAAGCGGCAACGGCGGGCTGATATTCAACTGGCCCAGCAGCGTTGGTTTCGCACTTTACACCACGACCAACCTGGCGCAACCGTCGGCCTGGAGTTTAGTGACCAACCCGCCGGTGCTGGTCAATTCCCGTTACATCACACAGTGGCAGGTTAGCGTCCCCCTGGGCAGCAATGCCGCCCGTTACTATCGGCTTGAGGCGCAATGAAAATCACCACCACTTTGAACCCTATTCGCACTATTTTCCTCGCACTCGTTGCGTCCGCCACGATGTGGTGCTCTTTGGCTGCCCGGAAACCGCGATGAAACAGGTTACGCTTCACGACCAACGAGACCTCGAAGCGGCCCACTTTTTCCCGCTTAAGAAAGCTGGTTCCCCGACAGTTTCAGTGGAAACAGGTTGGCAATCAGGTGATATAATCCGGCGAAAAAGGGACACTGGAAGAGACGTTTGATGCGGGAGATGCTCGTCAAGAAGGCTGGGGAGATACTGGGGGAAACCGACTAACGGATGTGGCGGATGTTGCGCGCGCACGTGGAGGCGGCGCGGTCGCAAGTGGACTGGTCGGAGGTGGTCTGGGTGGGGGCTGACGAGATGAACCGGAGAAAGGGACACAACTACGTGACGGTGTTTGCGGACCCGCTCAACAAGCGGGTGCTTTTCGGGACCGAGGGCAAAGACGCAAGCGTCTGGGAGAGTTTTGCCCAGGAATTGCAGGCGCATAACGGGCATCCCAAGGCGATTACGCAAGCGGCGATTGACATGAGCCCGGCCTACATCAAGGGCGGGCGAAAGAACTTCGGCAACGCGGAACTGGTGTTCGACAAGTTTCATGAATACCCGGCTTTGATGTAGTTGATGATCTTGTTTCTTGTGTGATCTCGATTTCCCCTTTCTGCTGTTGATGATTCTGATGTTCCGTGCAGATGGAGCCAGGCAAGGGCCTTGACGAAACCTGCCAGCGGGGCGAAAATGTTGGCATGGGAACAGGCAGGGCATTAGTGCTGATGGCGATTTTGGCCGTTTCGCCTATTTGCGTGTTCGGGGCGAGTTATGCCTCTTATCCAAACCCGATTGGGGAGGAGGTGTATCGCCCGCACCTCTTACGTGAAATGCTCCCCCTTGCGGCAATCGTATGCGCGCTCTTGCTGGGTTGGCTACTCCACGCAGTTCAACGCAAGGCCAAGCTGCGCGCTCCAGACGATGTCGGGTCACACGACGGCTGAGCGCCACGCCTTCGAGCCAGAGACTGCTCTGGTGCTGTTTATGTGGTGCGGGCCATTTGAATCTGAGGGCTTGTGTTGTGTTTTGTTGGTTTAGTTCGAATCACTGTTCTCCTTTCATTGTTGGCCGGCATTGAAGCAGTCCTGGCGAAGCTCAGTTCCATCCGGCCAGCCAATGACATACGGGACCACGGCTTCGCATTTTTGGCATTTGTCGGCCGTTCCCAGCAGTTGACGGGCTTCCAGGATGAGCTGGTTGAGGGTGGCGACGGAGTCTCCTGAGGTTTGGTCAAAAGGGTCTCCACTTGTTTTGTGTCCCTCTTCTGGCTGCCGAAACAGCGATTCAGATAGGGGACACTACCATCAGCGTTCCGACGCCAAGTGGCTTCGCTCCTGTTACCAAGGATATGACCGCGCTGAATGAGGCGTTTGAGACCTTCGTATCCCCTCAGAACGTGCGCTTCATGTCCTTCATCCCGGTCGAGTTATTGCCATTGGTGCAGGGCGGTGAAATACCTGACATGCAGCGCACCTTGAGTTTGTAGACGAACAAGAAGACCGTTGGTCACGGGCACCAGCATGGGCGCATAGGGTCGGCGCCGCTTCTTCAGGTAGTGCCGGCCCGCAACTTCGATGGGGTTGCGGTGTTGAACTGACTGCCCAGATTCTGAGCAAACCTCCCAGATTCCGGGACGATCTATAGTTCTCCTCGCGGTCGGCACGATCCCTGCGAGCAGTGTAGCCGAATTAACGATGAAATTGTCGCAAGCGCCAGCAGTTTGTCCCAGGGTGGCCAGCACGGCCCTCCTCTGCCTCCTAGTAGTCGCCGCCGATGCGATGTCCGTCACGCTCGCCAGGAACCCGAGCGTCATCACCAACGACTCTTCGGCAAAATCCCTCCGCCGCAGCTATAATTTTGTCATGACTTTCTTGCGGAAATCTAACAGTGCCAAAGGTTTGCGCCTGACGCATGTGCGGGCAGGCTACAGCACCAAGATGCATCTCAGCAAAGGTCACAGCCACGCAGGCCCAGCAGGGTCTGTTCCCCCTGGCAGCGATTTACGATGAAACAGCGCACCACCGGATTCACCCTGATAGAGCTCCTGGTCGTCATAGGCATCATTGCCATCCTGGCGGCCCTCCTCCTGCCAGCCCTCGCCGGCGCAAAGGCGAAGGCGAGGCGTACGGCGTGCTTGAGCAACCTCAGGCAAGCATCCCTCGGGTTCCACCTGTGGGCCGACGATAGCGGAGACAAGCTCCCATGGAACGTGTCGCCGGACATGGGCGGCTGCTCCGGCAACATGGAGGCGTCCCAGTGCTACCAGCCCGTCTCCAACTCCGTCGTGACCCCGAAGGTGCTGAAGTGCCCAGCTGATACCGGGGTCACCGAAAGCACCAGTTGGGCTGACTACTCCGTCAAGGGCCCCAAGTGCACCTCCTACTTCGCCGGCATCTGCTTCACCCTGGTGGAGCAGGGGGCTCCGCTCGCGGGCGACAGAAACATCTACCGGGGCAACCCGGATGACTGCATCAACGCTGGGGATGCGATCGCGTCCAGCCTTCAGGGCGCCAACTGGGTCCCCGGGGCGCACGGCTCCGTGGGCAACGTGGCCCTGATGGATGGGAGCTGCCAGGTGTGGAAGCAGTCGGACTTGCTGACCTTCATTGCATCCTGCAGCAACTCCGTCAGCCCGGCCTCCGCCTGCGTCACCCGGCACCTGCAGATACCCTGCCCTTCCTGCTTCATCGCCTCTGGGCCGTAGATTATGATAAAGACACTCATGCTCTCGACGGTGCTGCTCATCGGCAAGCTCGCCGGGGCGCAGACGCTCACCTGGTACACGAACAGGGCCGGTGCCCTCCAGGCGGCCGCAGCCAAGGGCCAGCGCGTCCTGCTGATCGTGGGAACGGCGGCCTGCGACAACTGTGCCCAGGTGGAGGCGCTGTGCGCATCGCCGTCGCTCTCCCCCATGGTAGCGGCCGAGTATGCGACCTGGTACGACGACTACCAGGTGTCCGACGACTACACCAACTACTGGCCCGGCCCGATGGGCTACACGCTACCCCTCATCAGCATCATTGACCCGCTCTCCACCAACGCCTACCCCGACAACTACCTCTACGAGACGTTCGGCCCTCAGCTGTCCGGAACCTTCTCGAACAAGCTCTACCACTACGTCGGCGTCACCAACGCCTTCCTCCAGTGCGCGGCCGGCCCGCACGGCCCGAGGATCACCGCCACCCAGTTGTCCTACGGGCAGGTGGTGTCGCTAGACAGGTGCGCCAACGTCCTCCGCACGAATACCCCCTGGTCGGCCATCCTAACCTACACCAACACAGCCACGAACCTCCCCATCAAGTCGCTGTCGTTCTCCGACACTAACGCCCCAGCCAGGGCCTTCTACCGGATAAGGTGCTCGCGCCAGTGATCCGCCCGCGCACATTTGGGGACCAACCCTCCTGTCGTTGGCAATAATGCCATCCTTCCGTAAAATGCTCGGCCGCTGCCGGATTTTCTTACAGCTTTCGGAGCATGCTTTGCTGGTTTGGTTTCGGGCGTCGCCTCGCCGCAATCAGGTGACCAGACCCGATAGGCTTTGCTCACGGGTCCCAGACGGAAGTAGTTGGCCCAGCCGCGCACTTTGCGGCTCAGTTCAGCCACCTTTCCCTCTGTCGGTTGCCCCAGCGTTGACCTTTGCGTTTGCTCGCTCACCTCGGCGCAGACGCGCTCGATGCGCTTCTTTGCCGGTCGTACCCGAGCAGGCGTTGGTTCTCAATTGTGCTCGATGGCCGGCGCGCCTCCCTCGAGCTCGCCGCGCGCGTTCAGGACCCCGCCAGCGGACGCAGCCTGGAGGTGCGCACGACCGAGCCAGGCTTGCAGTTCTTTACCGCCAACCATTTCAACCATGCCGCACTTTGCCTCGAAACGCAGCACTTCCCGGATTCCGTCCATCACGCGAACTTCCCTTCAACGATTCTGCGGCCGGGTGACACGTTTCGCAGCACCACTATTTTCAGATTCAAGTAAACGAACCCGAAGAGCGGCGCGCAGAACCTTCAGGGAAAGCCGGGATTTTGGCGTGCAGGCTTTCTCCGAGAATCGAGTATCGAACCGGGCCCTATTTTAAACAATAGCCATTGCCTCTCTGAGCCGGTTAAAGTAGCTTGTTGCTTGGGTACCATAATGAAGACGCGAAGACAAGAGCCGCGCGCGTTCACGTTGATCGAATTGCTGGTGGTCATCGCCATCATTGCCATCCTGGCCGCACTGCTGTTGCCGGCGCTATCTTCGGCGAAAACCAAGGCGCAACAAATCCGTTGCATCAGCAATCTCCGGCAACTGAGCACCGCCGCCATCATGTATCAGCAGGACACCGGCAGGTCGATCGAGTACAACGTCACCGCGAAACTGTGGATGCAGACCCTGATTGATTATTCGATCAAAATCAATGACAACCGGCTTTGCCCAGTTGCGTCCGGCCGTACGCCTCCTCCCCCAGACCCGACCGCTGGGACTGCCGCGGCTGCCTGGATCTGGAACGGCGATCCCAAACTGACGGGCAGTTACTCCATCAACGGCTGGCTATACTACTACGATACAAAACCGGACGGCGTCAGCACTTGGGTAACTGACATGGCGAAGTTTTTCCAGAAGGACACTTCCGTCACGAAGCCCGTTTTGACTCCGTTCTTCATGGACGCGATCTGGCCGGACACGTGGCCTGAGATCGGTGACACTCCGGCCACCGATCTGTTCGTGGGGAATGTAAATTCCGCCCTGGGGCGAATCTCCATTGCTCGGCACCCCTTGATGCGCCAGAAGGCCGTAACCGGCCAAGCTCTCCCGGGCGCCATCAACATCGGCTACGTAGACGGTCATTCAGCCAAAATCCCTCTCCAGAGGCTCAAGACCGTCTATTGGCATGCCGGCTACGTGCCGGTGGACGACGTCTGGAGAACATCACCCTGATTCCACGTTACGAGGTGCTCTTGTGGCAGCGGGGTGCTCTGAAAAGCACTCCGTTCGTCCACTCTTATCTGCAAATCTCGCGGAAAATGGGGATCAGCCCGGCAACCCTGCATCGCCTGGAGATCCCGGGGCAGAACGTGACGCTGAAGACATGGAAGCGGATTGTTGACCGGTTCCATTGCAGGATTTCAGAGCAGTTTAGGGAGAAATGAGGGGGCGTAAAGGTCCGGGATATTGCTGGTAGCTTCCTGGCGATCAACCCTTTTTGCGGCCCCCCAACCACAAGAGGCTGTCCACAATCAACTGGTTCTGCGTTTCGTTATCCAAGGTAAACGACAACTCCTTGTTTGTGTCGAGGTTATAATCTAGGTCGTTATGGCCCATGTTCATGTAGATCATTTTGTATTTCTGATTGGTCCACACCACCGGATAATCGCCGCTGTGCCAGATTTCATTGGGCTTGGGGCCGGTCCCCAGTGGAAAGCTGGCCGGATCAATGGACAGGAGCACTTTGATGTCCGGGTTGGCGCGCAAATTATTCTTCCACCGATACCACTCGTTGGGGGCCGACTTGAAAGCAGCCGGCAGATTCCTGGTGGCCGGATGATTGGTGTCCTCGACCCGCAACACCGCCGAGGTGGGGCGCCAAGTGTTGCTCAGATACTCGCCCGATCCCAGGAACTTCTGGTGATACCAATCCCAATTCTGCGGATAGTCCGAGGGCGTCAAGGCAAACCCGGCAAAGTGAAATCCCATCCACGCCCCGCCATGCTCCATATAGTCTTCAAACGCCTTGCGCTGGGCTGAAGCTTCCGGCCGGGTATCCAGGAAAAGCACCACCTGATATTGCGAAAGAAACGCCGCATTCAATTGGTTCCAGTTCGTGGTCGCTTCATAGGCGAAATTGTATTTGGCCGCCATTTGCGGAAACCAGTGGTTGGCTTCATGCACAAAACTGATATGGGCCGGCTCGATCTTGCCGGTGTAGAAGGCGAGCACCTTGAATTGGGGCGCTGGACTTTGTGCGTTGAGACTGGCGGGACACAAAATGACTGCAATGAGCGCGAAGGCGGGCCAATGAGCCCCCGGTTGTTTCATGGCCGGAATCATGGCGTTGTTCGCGGTGGCGTCAAGCCTGGAACCGACAAGAGCCACGGCCCAAAACGAGTCTTTGTGTGTTTTGTGCTTGCGTTCTGAGCAGCCAAAGGTGATATCCGTTTGCAGTTGCTAACCAATAGCGAAAAACGTAAAACTTGATCCATGAAACTCAAAACCATACAACGTTCCCTGCTAGCCGCTCTGGTGGTTGCCAGCGCGGTTGGCCGCAGTGCCACCGCTGGCCCGGTTCGCGTGGTGAACCCCTCCTTCGAGACTAACCAATTGTTCAATGGCTCGTCCACGACTAATTGGAACACCAGGGGAAACGGGGGGCAATCCATCGAGTCCATAACCAACGGCTGGTTCTCGCCCACCGTTGATGGCACGCTGCCGGCTCCCGCCGACGGCACCAATTTCCTCGTCATCAACGTCAACGGCAACCCGGGCTGGGTCTGGCAGGATCTCGGGTCCCTGCAACCCAATACCACCTATACCCTTGCCATCTCTGTCGGGGAGTCGCTGCTTGGCACCACTGGCGCCGGCAAGATTGCCTTGATCAACGGCACCAATCAGTTCCAAACCGTCCTGGCGCAGAGGCCCATTGATAACAGTGTCTTGACTGCCGGGACATTCGAAGACACCAATGTGGTATTCAGCACCGGATACAAGGTCAGCGGGGACCTGACCATTTTGATGGAGGGCGATACTGGCGCCCAGCTTATCTTTGACAACGTTCGCCTGGACGCGACCGCCTTGCCTCAGTCAGCCACGGCGCTGCCTCCCACGCTCTCTACCCCCTCCGGCACGGTCTATTCGGGAACGGTGGTGACGTTGTCCGAAAATCCCGGCGGCACCGCCCCGTTTTACTATCAATGGCAGTCGGACAATGGCAGCGGGGGCGCGAGCTTCAGCAACCTTTCCGGCGCCAACAACTCAACCCTGGTTGTGGACACCAGCGCGCTCGCGCTCAATACACCCGTCGAGTACTTGGTCATTGTCACCAACAGTCTCGGCTCGTCCACCAGCGCGCCGGTGGCCTTGACGGCCATCTCCGGGCCGCCCACCAATGTGGTAGACACTTTGCCTTCCTCCGGATCATCGGATGTCGTCGGCAGCCAGGTCACTTTCACGGCCTCTTTTGTTGGCACACTCCCCATCGCCTACCAGTGGCAGGTGGATACTGGCGGCGGGCCGACGGACATACCGAACGCGACCAACACGACGCTAACCGTCACCAACTTGCAGCTCACGGACACGGCTTCTTACAGCCTGCTCGCCTCGAACACTCTCGGGGTCGTCTCCAGCACGCCGGCTTCCTTCACCGTCAACCCGGTCCCGGCGGACGTGGGCGGCATTGTCGCTTCGCCCGCCAACCAGGTCGGGCTTGGTATCGGCACGCTGTTTACGCCGACCTGGGTGCTGGCACCCACCAACTTGCTGGCGGGGGCCTCCCCCACCAACAGCGCCGGCAACTTCCAGGAGGAGGGCGCCGGCGGTATCCCCACGCTGACCGACGGCCAATTTGGCGCGCTGTCTCCGGAGGGCAATGCCAGCCCTGGCCTGGCCACCTGCGGCACCATCGCCTCCCTCGCGGGCTCATCCATCTCCTACATGCTCCCGGCCTCCACCACCGGATGGGACCTCACCAACATGGTGGTTTATGGGGGATGGAGCGACAATGGCCGCGACTGGCAGAGATACCAGATCTATTATTCCACCACCGCCAGCCCTACTAATTTTGCCAATATGCTCGTTGATGTGGATTTCGAGCCAGCGGTTGCAAATACCCTGCAATCGGCCACCCGCCTGACGATTACTGCCACCAACGGCGTGCTGGCGAAAAACGTCGCTGGACTCCAGTTCTTTTTCAACACCCTGGCCCATGGGCCGGAAAATGGCTATGAAGGCTACGCCGAATTCCAGGCCTTCGGCGTTCATTCCGCCGCGGCTCCAGTTCTGGCGCAGAATATCCGGCCGGCCACCGGCGCGGACGTCGTCGGCAGCCGGGTAACGCTCACCGCCACCTTTACCAGCAGCACTCCTATAACCTACCAGTGGCTCAAGGACGGGGTTCCGATTCTCGGCGCCACCAATTCAACCCTGACGCTCAGCAACCTCCAGGATTCCGATACGGCCGTCAGCCCGGGTTATGTCCTGCAAGCGGCCAACGCCTCGGGAACGGTCTCGAGCAGCGCCTGCGCCTTTACCGTCAATGCGTGGCCGGGCGCCGATGCCAACGGCATGGTCGTTTCTCCCGCGCAGCAAACTGGCAACGGCTCAACCTTCACCCCCACTTGGACCATCGCGCCCGGCAGCTTGATCGCCGGCGCGCTCCCCAGCGCTGCAACCTATGCCGCCACCGGCTTTGGCTACGAAGGAGCGAGCGGGGTTCCCATCCTCACCGATGGCCAATTTGGCTCGGTGGGCAGTTCCATCAACACCTCCCTGGCCACCGCGGGCAGCGGCAACGGCGGTCATACTCTTACCTACTTGATCCCGGGCGCAGCCTATGGATATGACCTGACTAACATTGTGGTCTATGGTGGCTGGAGCGACGCCGGCCGTGACGTGCAGGCTTACACGGTCTCCTACTCGACGGTAACCGCCCCCAACACGTTCATCACGTTGGACAGCGTCAACTATGTGCCCGCCGTGGGGAGCGTGCCCAACGCCACGCGCATGACTATCAGTTCACCCACCGGCGGACCGATCGTCACCAATGTGGCAGCGGTGAGGTTTGACTTCACGAGTCCCACCGCGAAGAACGGCTACCAAGGCTATGCCGAAGTTCAATTGCTCGGTTCGCCCTCCGCTCCGCTGGCCCTCGCGCCGGTTGTGATCCAGGACACTCTCCCCGCCACCGGCTCGGATGTCGTGGGCAGCCAGGTTACTTTCAGCGCCAGCTTTGATGGTACTCCCCCGCTCTTCTACCAATGGATGGTCGGCGGCTCAACTCCCATCCCAGGGGCTACCAAGACGACGCTGACCATCGCCAACTTGCAGTTGACCAACTCAGGTTCGTACAACCTGGTGGCCACCAACCTTTATGGCAGCGCCTCGAGCACTCCGAACACCTTCATTGTCAATTCCGTGCCGGCGGCCGTGGGTGGCATTATCGCCGCGCCGGCCAACCAGACCGGCTATGCGGGATGGGGGTTTAGTCCCACCTGGACCGCCGCCAGCGGCAGCTTGATCGCCGGACTGGCGCCGAGCGCTACCGGCAGTGGCAGTTTCACTACTGAAGGGTGCGCCGGCGTCAGCGTTCTGACCGACGGCGGGCTGGGGCTTTTCTATGCCGGCAACTCGACCTTGGCTGCGGCCGGAACCTCTGCCGGCACTTCCGTCACTTATACTCTCTCTGGTTCCGCCACCGGATATGACCTTGACGAAACCATCGTTTACGCCGGCTGGGCTGACGCTGGCCGTGACGGGCAAGGTTACACCATTGCTTATTCCACAGTGGCGAATCCCACCACCTTCACCACTTTAACGACCAGGAGCTACAATCCATCTATCTCCGCCGTGCCCTCGGCTGACCGGCTGTCCGTCTATTCCGCATCGGGCGGACCGATGGCCCGGCATGTTGCCAAGGTGCAATTCACCTTCTCGAATGTCGAGAACGGCTGGTCCGGCTACTCGGAAATCCAAGTCTTTGGCGTCCCGACCCTGCCGCTGGCTGTCTCTTCCTCGACTGTTTCGGGAAGCAACTTGATCCTGGCCGGGGCGGGGGGAACGCCGGGAGGCACCTATTCCTGGCTGACCTCTACCAACGCGGCCGCGGCCTTGTCCACGTGGACGACCAACACTACGGGGGTGTTTGATAGCTACGGTAGTTTTTCGACCTCGCTCCCAATCAACACCAACCAGCCCGCCACGTTTTTCCTGCTCAAGACGCCGTAAGGCAGAGTAATTTCGGCGGAGGCGCTCTTCGCGCCCCCGCTTGAATGAGGGAAGGTTTGGGCCAGGCGCCCGGGGATGCGTGTCCCCGGGCGTTAGGTGTCGCAAGGTCCATTCCTACCCTCCTTGATCTGAGTGGTTGAACATGACGAAATCCAACATTGGGATCGTGATAGCCGCCATCGCGCTCGCAGCCTGCCCTGCCAGAGTCCGGGCGCAGGCGACATTGCAGCCGGTGAATTTGCGTTGCGAGCGGCGCGTGAATCCGCGCGGCATCGGCGACGCCGCCCCGCAACTCTCATGGCAGCTTCAAAGCGGCGGGACGGGCACAGCCTACCGCGGCTTGACCCAAACCGCCTACCAGATCTGGGTCGGCTCGACCTCGGGCGCGGCGGACCTGTGGGACAGCGAAAGAGTCTCCGGTTCCCAAACTGTTGATATCCCTTACGCTGGCGTGCCGCTGACAAGCCGGAAGCAATGCTTCTGGCAGGTCCGCGTCTATGACGGCAATGGCAACGTGTCCGCCTGGAGCGCGCCCGCGCAGTGGTCCATGGGTCTGCTCTCCTCTTCGGATTGGACTGCCCAATGGATCGGCTATGATGCGGCGTACACCCCCACGGCCCAGCAGGCGGCCGATAACGCCCTGTTCAACACCTCCGGGTTGAATTGGATCCGGTTCCCGACAGCGCAGGCCCAAACGGGCGTTTACCAATCTTCGCTGCGCACGCGAGCCGTCATGCCATCGGGCCAAACCATCACCAACGCCGTGGTCGCCCTCTACGCCGACAATATCTGCAGCGTATTCGTGAACGGGCAATCAGCGACGAACTCGGCGGCGCGTTGGGAAGCCACGGCCCGGATCAACGTGACCGCCTGGTTGCATCCGGGAACCAATGTGCTGGCGCTCGCGGCCACGAATAGCGATGCCCAGCCGGCGAGTGTGATTGGCCGGTTGGTTGTGCAGTTCGCCTCCGGCAGCGTATCCAATGTCCCTGTGGACACTTCCTGGAAGGTGGCGCAACAGCCGCCGGCCGGCTGGACCCTGACTAATTTTGACGATTCGGTATGGACCACGGCGGAAAGCACCGGAACGCCTTGGGGAACGCCTGCGCTCAACGACATTGCGCGAGTTCCCGCGCCCTATTTGCGCAAGAACTTCGTGGTCGGGCAGTCAATCACGCGCGCGACGGCCTACGTCACGGCGCTAGGCGTGTACGAATTGCACCTCAATGGCCATAGAGTCGGCAACGATGTCCTCACGCCGGGCTGGACGCAATTCACCAAGCGCGTTTATTACCAGACCTACGACGTGACGGGGATGGTGCAAGCCGGCACCAATACCATCAGCGCGATACTGGGCGATGGCTGGTATGCGAGCGATCTCGCCTATAAGGGCACGCGAACCAACTACAACGGAACCCCGCGATTTCTGGCTCAGCTCGTGCTCGAACTCGCCGATGGCAGCAAGGCAACGATCGTCAGTGATGCTTCGTGGAAGGCCCGCTATGGTCCGATCCAATTCGGAGACCTGCTCATTGGGTCGGGATACGATGCCGGCCTGGAGATGCCAGGTTGGGATACCACCAATTTCAATGACAGCGCCTGGTCGCCGGTGGTGACCGGCTTGAGCGCCACCGCCGTTGGTTATTCGAATGTGACGGCCATCGTCACGGCGTTGGTGACGAACAATCAGCTCAACTTCGTAGCGACTAACTCCACTCTCGGTGGAGATCCGGCCTACGGCATCGTGAAGACTCTTCAAATCACTTTCCAACTCGGCGGCACGAACCAGACGCTGTCCTTCGCGGAGAATTCCACCGTGAATATTGGCGGGACGGGACAGACTTTAACCATCATCCAGGCACTCTATGGCAATCCGACCTCATTTCCCGGCACCGGTGGGCTGCAAGTGCAAGCCGCCGTCACGGAGCCATCACGGTGTTTTGAAACTCTTGCAGCCACCAATCTCACCGTGCCGAAACCCGGTTGCTATACCTTCGATCTCGGCCAGAACATGGTCGGTTGGGTGCGGCTGAAGGTCAGCGGCAACGTTGGCGACCGCATCACGGTGCGACATAGCGAAATGCTCAATCCAGATGGCACGATCTACACGGCCAATCTTCGCGGCGCCAACGCGACTGACTTCTACATTCTCGGCACCAATGGCACAGCGGTCTTCGAACCGCGTTTTACCTTCCACGGCTTCCGCTACGTCGAAGTGCGGGGATTGTCGGTGCCACCCACGCTGACTTCAGTGACGGGCGTAGTTGTGCATTCCGATATGCCGCAGACCGGTGCTTTCGCGTGTTCCAGCCCGCTTTTAAATCAACTCTACAGCAACATCATCTGGGGCCACAAAGGCAACTATCTCGAAGTCCCGACCGACTGCCCGCAGCGCGATGAACGCATGGGCTGGACCGGCGACACCGAATTCTTCGTGCCGACCGCCGCCTACAATTTCGATGTCCAGTCCTTCTTCCGCCGGCATCTCGTTACATTGTGCGAGGACTCTCAGAACACCGATGGCTCCTATGCGAATGTCGCGCCCGACCTGAACGCCGGGAGCGGCGCCGCCGCCTGGGGCGATGCCGGGTGGATTTGTCCCTACAACATGTATTGCACCTATGGCGATACGAACGTGATTGCTGACCACTACGCCTCGTTCCAACGCTACGGACAATTCTTTTCAGCCCACGCCTCGAACTTTGTGGTAACGAGTTTGCCCGGCGATTTTGGCGATTGGTTGAACCTGGGCAGCGGCGCGACCTCAACCGTGATGGACACTGCCTATTATGCCTACTATGCGCAGGCAATGTCGGAGATGGCCGCTGCCATCGGCAACAGTGCCGATGCCGCTACCTATGCCGCCCTTCACTCCAACATCGTTGCCGCGTTCGCGACTTTCTTCAAGCCCGACGGCTCGTTCACAGATGGCAGCAGTCAGACGGGCTACGCACTGGCCTTCTCGTTGAACCTCGTGCCCGCCGGGCTGCGCGCCCAAACCGCGCAACAATTCGCGAATGCCCTTGCGCAATTCAATAATCATCCGGCCACCGGCTTCATCGGCACGCCGCGCCTGCTGCCCGCCCTGCACGCCGCCGGTCGCGACGACCTCGCCTACCAATTGCTGCTCCAGCAAACTTATCCGTCTTGGCTCTATCAGGTGAAGCTTGGCGCAACGACGATGTGGGAACGCTGGGATGGCTGGACGCCCACCGGCGGTTTCGAGAGCGTCGGCATGAATTCATTCAACCACTATGCCTTTGGTTCGGTTGGTCAATATTTATACAGTGCCGTCGGCGGCATCAATCCCGCAAGTCCGGGCTACCAGACCGTCCTCATCCAGCCGGTCATCGGCTCCGGCCTGACCTGGGCCAATACCAGTTACAATTCCACCCGCGGCCTCATCTCGACCGCGTGGACCCATACCGGCAACACCTTCAACCTGGACGTGGTGATTCCGCCGAACACCACCGCGCAGATCTTTGTGCCCACCACCAATGCTAATGCCATCACCGAAAGCGGCGTGTTGGCGACCAACTCGCCCGGCGTAACCTGTGTCGGCATCTCAAACGGTTGCGCAGTTTATGCGGTCGGCTCCGGCCACTATGTGTGGTCTTCACCCCTCCCGGCCCCTCCGCTGACTCTGGCGGTAACAGAAACAGACTCAGTATATACCGGTGGCAGTTTTCCGGCTTTGCCGGCCGGGGACCTGCTCACCAACACGACCACAACGGTTGTGGCTAATACTCTTACGGTGGCCTCGGAGAATCGTCTCCCAAGCTCTGCCCTCTATGATGGAGACATCGGAGCCCCACTGACGACCAATCGAAGCTACGAAATCAGCGGCGGAGCGATTACGTTTTGCCTCGGGCCGGGGGCCAACGGCAGCGGTTATACGATCACTAACTTGAATACCTACACGGCCTGGCGGGACGACGGCCGCGAGAATGCAAATTATTTCGTCAGCTATTCCCTGGATGGCGCCAACTTTTCCACTATTGCAACGGTGGCTTACAATCCCTCTCCTTACCCGACAAAGGATGGCACCGGGGGCACCCTCACCTCGCTGGCCGTTACGAATTTGACGGGGGTGCAATATCTCCAGTGGAATTTCTCCGCCAGCCAGCAGAACGGCGGGGTCGGGTACACGGAACTGGCTGCATTTGGGCGGGCCAGCGCGCCGCCGGGGCCGTTGACCGTGAGCGTGGCTTCCTGGACGGGACCAACGAGTTTTGTGCTGAACGTCAGCGGCTTGTCATCTGGCCAGCACTATATGCTCCAGAGCACTACGAATCTGCCGGCCGCCGTCTGGTTCACGGAGACCAACTTTGTCCCCATGCAAACTGTCGCTGCCTTCACCAACTCCACTACTGACTGCGCGCAAAAATTCTACCGCATCTCAGGATATTAGGCTGCGAACTGCTGGCGCTGCGCGATAAGTAGCGGGACGAGCAGCCAAAAGAAGAGCAGATGCCAGCAGGCCTTTAGTCCCTTGAGCCATCGCAACGCCAATGCTCGCTATTTCCGCCACGACAAACAAGAGGATGCCGCCTCCCGTGCCTCTCCAGGACATCCTGGAACCAAACGTGGCGAGAGACCAACCGCGTGTCTTGCCAAGACATAACACCGGAGCCAATGATCACTTGCAGTCCGCTTCGGCTGGCGTTCTGGGGTGTGTCGCGCTGGTTTTCTGGCTGGTTGTTGGACTGGCTGGCGGGAGCTTTCAATATAGAGGCAGTCGGGGAAGGCGTGGAAGTCGAGCAGCAGAACCGAATGCGAAGCCTGACTGCTGAAAAGATTCAGAGGAGTCCTGCCTGGAGAGCTGCGGTTTCTGCTGCGGCCAAGGCAAGATGGGCTAAAGCGAAGAAGGCGGGGAAGACCAGGTGGTAGTTGTTGGGGTTGGATTAAGGCGCAATGCTCTGTGATGAGTGTTGCGCCTTTATTCTTGTGCGCTGTTGAACGTGTTAGCTTGAAGAGCCCGGTGCGGGCAAATCGCACGCCGGGATCTGTGAGGGGGGCAACTGGCAACCGGTGTCCCTACCTCGACATCAGTTTCTGGATCTACGGCGCTCAGAGGCTCCACAGCTTGACCGCGTTTCCCTCAAGCGAGCCAGGGGCGCGCGCGCTGTTGGGTCAGGCGGACGATCTTGCACACCAACTCACTATCCTCCTTGATCTGGAAGTCGAACATCCCCACAGCGATGAAATCCGCGCCGTTGGTGAAGGCATACGGGAAACCCTGACGCGGCAGGAAAGCCCCAGCGGCCAGGACCTTGAAGGCCAGCCAGGGCTTGGTCACTGTCTTCATGAACGCAATCGTTTCCTCCGGGTCAATGCACCACATATTGTCATAAAAGATGGAGCTGGGTTCCTGCCACATGAAATCTTTGCGCACGGCCTTGGGTGTGGCCGAGGGATAATCATCGCGGTGGAGCGTCTTGACGTAAAAATCGCAGGGGACCCGGTGTTTCTCACAGGCCACGGGGACTTGGAGCGAATGACCGCCGACGCCGACCGGCAGACCGGTGGCCTTGGCCAACTCCACGGCCCGGGTGATCTCGTCCACCGCCCCGGCTTGCACCAGCTTGTCCGCCGTCACGCCCCAGACATACAGGGCGACCGCGCCGGTCTCCAACTGTTTCTTAATGTGCTCTTTTAATTCGGCATCACTTTGCCCGGCCACGACCTCGATATGCGGGATAAATTGCAGGTGGCCGTTGTACCGCTGGTTGTACTTCTGCACATAATCACCCCCAGTCTCAAACACGGTGTTAATCCCGTGCTGCTCCGCTAGGTGGAAGGTCTCGAGGAGCTTCTCTTCCGTGACATAGGCACGAAAGAGCGCCGGGACATATTTCAGGTCCCGGCAGTGCATGTACCCGCCAACCAGGTTCCCGCCCAGGAGCAGCCGGCTGATCTTCACCTTGCCAATCGTGCCATACGGCATCGCCGCCGAGTTGGGCGGGGCTGAGTCTGCCGGGGCTTTGCTTTTCGCGGCGGGTGCCTCAGCGGGCTGGCCGGCGCCAGCTATCGTTGTCGAAACCGCCGCGGCAGCTCCGACCGCGGCCTGGGCACCACTTAAAATGAAACTGCGGCGGGTAAGGCAATGCGAGGAGATTGTGGGCTGTTTCATAACACATTCGCAAGGTATCCAGCAAACACTGTCGGTGATTTTGGGCCAATTCCGGGGTTTTGCAAGCTTTTCTTGACAGATTCTCGGATGCTCATCACGGCCCCGGCCAAAGTCCCCGCTGCGCGGTAAGGGATGAGGAGGGCAAGAGGCCGATGACGGCTTGGCCCTATGGGCTGTGGCGTATGGTCTTGCGCCCTGAAGGCAGTGGCGGCCGG
>Ga0182021_10003201_pt1 | contig 19240 bp, 13 predicted proteins | sample 612E3MmetaG_FD_120493 | JGI IMG/M metagenome (GOLD analysis project Ga0182021, IMG submission 120493) | Permafrost microbial communities from Stordalen Mire, Sweden - 612E3M metaG (Illumina Assembly) | ecosystem: Environmental > Terrestrial > Soil > Wetlands > Permafrost | place: Sweden... | reverse complement strand
GCGGAAGAGATCCACAATTCCGACCCGAAGCACTACCTGCTGCTCCAGCAGTTCAAGAACCCGGCCAACCCCGCCATCCATTTCAGCACCACCGGCCCGGAGATCTGGGACGACACCAACGGAGAGGTGGACGTTCTGGTGAGCGGAGTGGGGACCGGCGGAACCATCACCGGCGTTTCCCGCTACATCAAGCAGACGCGAGCGAAGGCGATCACCTCGGTGGCGGTGGAACCGGCCAACAGTCCGGTGATCACCCAGAAGCTGGCCGGCCAGCCGCTGAAGCCGGGACCGCACAAAATCCAGGGCATCGGCGCGGGCATTATCCCGGACACGCTGGATCTTTCCGTCGTGGATCGCGTAGAGACCATCACCAACGAAGAAGCCATCGAAACGGCCCAGCGGCTGGCGCGCGAAGAGGGCATTCTGAGCGGCATTTCGAGCGGAGCCGCGGCGGCGGTCGCCGCGCGGCTGGCCAAGCAACCCGAGTTCGCGGGAAAGACGATTGTGGTCGTTCTTCCGGACTCCGGCGAACGCTACTTGACATCGGTGCTCTTCGAAGGCATCGTATAATCGAACGGGGGCGGGCGGTGGACGTCCGCCTCTGGCTTGCGCGGCATCTATGAACATCTCCTCCAAAGGCCACTATGCCCTTCAGGCCCTCTTCGACCTGGCCTCGCAGAGTTCCGATGAACCCATCAAGATAGCCAGCATTGCGAAGCGGCAGAAGATTCCCAGGAAATTTCTGGAGTTGATTTTGTCGTCGCTGAAACAGGGCGGCTTCGTGGAGTCGCACCGGGGCGTGGCCGGCGGCTACCACCTGGCACGGCTTCCGGAAGCGATTACGGTTGGCGAGGTCCTGAGGTTCGTCGACGGCTCCCCGCGGAAACAGAAGGGCCCCAAGCGCGAGACCCCATTCAGCGAATTGTGGCGCAACGTCGACAAGAGCGTCGCCGGGATCGTGGACGGCGTCAATTTCGCCGCGGTGGTTCGCAATTGGGCGGAGAAACAGAGAACCTACGTGCAGGATTGGGACATTTAGGGGCCCGGGCGCTCGATAGCGCCGAGTCGCGAGCGTTGATACAACGAAGCTACAAGGGCGCGATCCTTCCCGCGCTTTGATCTAAGCAGCGAACATGCCCTCACCAACCAGGTCGTCCGCACCCAACTCGAACCTGAAGCGCGCCGTCACTCGTGAAGCCCGGCGCCTGGGGACGTCGCTGATCGGTTTCGCGCCGGTGTCCCGTTGGGCCGACTATGGCGAAGTCCCGGCGGGCTACCGTCCCACGGCGATCTGGAAACACGTGGAGACGGTCATCGTCATGGCCGTTCCCATGCTGCTGCCGATTGTCGAGAGCACTCCATCCATCAACTATCAGGAGATGTACCAGACCGGTAACGCGTTGCTGGACCAGATGGCATTCCGCCTCTCGGTGTTTCTCAACGAGCGCGGGCACGCCTCCATCCCGATGCCGCGCGATGGCTACGGAAACCTGGAGATTCTTCTGAAACGGATGCCTGCCTGCTTCAGCCATGTGTATGCCGCCAAATACGCGGGGCTGGGCACGATCGGATTCAGCCACAACCTCATTAACCCGCGGTACGGGCCGCGTGCACGCTATGTGTCGGTGTTCACCGCAGCCAGGTTCGAGGGCGGGCACGTCCTGGAAGAGGATCTCTGCAAGAACTGCGGACTCTGCGGCAAGCTCTGCCCCGCGCAGGCGTTGGCGCCGCGTTCCGACCGCATCGCCGCGGACTTCGACGCGATTCGGTGCACCGTTCACCATCGACAACTGGTCGCCGAGTCGCGCTTTCCCTGCGGCGTCTGCGTGAAAGTCTGTCCCATTGGCGAGGACCGCAAGCTATACAAGCGCACAAGAGTGGCGGACTATCTCAGGGAACATGAGGCGTTGGCCGCCGACGCCTGCGCCCCGGAATACCGGCATCTGACGCATCTTCGCACGCACGGTTCAGGCGAGTGACTATGGCAACGCAACTTCTTAGACGGCAGTTCAACGGAATCGCCGGCGACATTCTGGAGACCGTGGGGACCACGCCGCTGGTCCGTCTGAACCGGTCGGCCGAGCGCCTTGCTCCCCTGGTCTGCGTCAAGGTGGAGTCGTTCAACCCAGGCGGCAGCACGAAGGACCGCGTCGCGCTCAACATGATTCTCGATGCCGAGCATCGCGGTGCGCTATACCCGGGGGGCACGATCGTCGAAGCCACCGCGGGGAATACCGGCCTGGGCCTCGCCCTGGTCGCCGCTGTCAGGGGCTACAGATGCATCTTCGTCCTGCCCGATAAGATGAGCGAAGACAAGGTCCGGCTGCTGCGCGCATACGGCGCCGAGGTAGTCATCACCCCTACCAACGTGCCGCCGGATTCGCCGGAGAGCTACAACGGCGTGGCGGATCGGCTGGCAAGGGAGATCGTCGGCGCGTGGCGTCCGAACCAGTTTGCGAACCTTGCCAATCCGCAAGCGCACTACAACCAGACGGGCCCGGAGATCTGGGAGCAGACCGAAGGGCGGATCACTGTGTTCGTAGCGTCCGCCGGAACGGGGGGAACCATCAGCGGCGTCGGCCGGTATCTCAAGGACTTGAATCCGGCGATCAAAGTGATCGGAGCCGACATCGAAGGGTCGATCCTCAGCGGCGGGACTCCGGGATCGTGGAAGGTCGAGGGCATCGGCGAAGACTTCGTGCCCAGCACGCTGAATGCCCAGGTTGTCGACGAGTGGATTCGCGTGAGCGACGCGGAGTCGTTCCGAACAGCCCGGCTGATCGCCCGCCAGGAAGGGCTCCTGCTGGGAGGGTCGAGTGGCACCGCGCTCTCGGCGGCGTTGCGGTACGCTCAACGCCTGGCGCCCTCCGACCTGGTGGTGGTTTTGTGCCCGGACACGGGGCGCAACTACCTGAGCAAGATGTACGACGACACGTGGCTAGCGCAGAACGGATTCGCCGAGGTGGCGCCGGAGAAGACCACGGCGGGCGATCTGCTGACCGCACTCGGCCGTGAGGGTAAATTGATCTATCTGCTGCCCGACAATTCCCTGCGGGAAGCGGTCGCGATCTTCCGGAAGAACGGCATCTCGCAACTTCCGGTGTTCGAAAACGGGCAGATGGTGGGCGCGGTGCAGGAAATCACGATCATGCGCGCGCTTCGCCAGCAAGGCACGCCATCCGACGTGCCACTGCGAGGCATCATGGCGCGGCCCATGCCGCAGGTGGACTCGCGCGTCCCGCTGGAGGAAGTCTACCGCCTGCTGCTGGCCGGCAACACCGCGGTGGTGGTGACTCGCGATGGCCGGTTGGCCGGTCTCATCACACGCTCCGATCTCATGGAGTACTACGCCCAATCGTCCACAGCGGAGCAACGTTAGGAAACCATGGAATTCGAAACTCGCGCCGTTCACACCGGACAGGCCCCCGATCCAGGAACGGGCGCTACTATTCCGCCCATACATCTGACCACAACGTTCACGCAGCCCGCGCCGGGTGAGACACTGGCCGGCTTCGACTACTCCAGATCCGGCAACCCCACGCGCGCCGGGCTGGAAGCCTGCCTTCGATCGCTCGAAGGCGGCGAGGCGTGCGCCGCGTTTTCGTCGGGGCTGGCAGCGTGTTCCGCGGTGCTGCAATCGCTGCGGCCCGGCGATGGCGTGGCGGCATCGCACGATCTGTACGGCGGCACGTTCCGTCTGCTCGACAAGGTTTTTGCGCCGTGGGGACTGGAAGTGGCCTTCGCGCAAAACGCGGGGTTGGATGCCTACGAGCGTGCGATTGGCGCTTTGCGGCGTCCGCGGTTGTTGTGGATCGAAACTCCCACGAATCCGCTGCTCGACGTGCTGGATATTGTTGCGCTCAGCGACCTGGCGCGGAAGCGTGGAATGCTGTCGGTGGTCGATAATACGTTCGCCACGTCCTATTTGCAGCGTCCTCTCGAGCTCGGCGCGGACCTGGTTGTGCACAGTACCACGAAGTATGCGAGCGGGCATTCCGACGTTGTCTCCGGCGCCGTGATTGCACGCTCCGGCGGGTTGCTGGAAGGAATCCGGTTCTTGCAGAACGCAACCGGCGCGATACCCGGTCCGCTGGATTGTTATCTGGTCCAACGCGGGTTGAAGACTCTGGCGGTGAGGATGGATCGCCACTGCGCCAACGCGCAAGCTCTCGCGGAATCCCTGGTGGGCGCGAAGGGGATTCGCAGAGTCGTTTACCCTGGGCTCGATTCACACCCGGGCCACGCGCTGGCCGCCCGCCAGATGCGCGGTTTTGGCGGCATGGTGAGCGTCGAGCTCGAAGGCGGCGCGGAAGCGGCCCGCCGGTTTTTATCCCGGGTGCGAATCTTCGCTTGCGCGGAAAGTCTGGGCGGCGTGGAATCGTTGTGCTCTCATCCCGCCACTATGACTCACGCCAGCGTGCCGCCGGAAATCAGACGGGCGCGCGGGATCGGCGACGGGATCGTGCGGCTCAGTGTGGGGATCGAAAACGCGGGCGATCTGATCGCAGATGTGCGGCAAGCCCTCGGCCTGGGCGGCTGATTTCGCAGGCAGACCGATCCGGTCGTGCCCGGGAAGAACAGATTGGCGGAACGTGTCAGACAAAAAGCCGAGCATTGAAACGCTGGCAATCCATGCCGGACGCAGTGTCGATCCATTCACCGGGGCAGTGGTCGCCCCCATCCATCTGACCACGACTTTTGAGCGGGCCGCCGATGGCGCGTATCCACGGGGATTTTGCTATTCGCGGACGGAGAATCCCAACCGTGGTCAACTCGAGGCCTGCCTGGCGGCGATCGAGGGAGGCAAAGAAGCGATCGCGTTCTCGTCCGGCCTGGCGGTGGCCGCTGCCGTGTTCCACGGTCTGAAGCCCGGCGACCACATCATCGCTCCCGACGACGTCTATCACGGATTTCGAAAGCTGCTCGATCAGGTGTTCGGCGAGTGGGGCATCCGGACGAGTTACGTCGATATGGAGGAGCCGGCGAATATTGCCGGCGCGGTCGGGCCCACGACACGCCTGATCTGGGCGGAGACGCCGTCGAATCCGCTGTTGAAGATCACCGACCTGGCGGCCGTGGCGAAGATCGCCAGAGGGGCGGGCGCGGTGAGCGTCTGCGACGGCACCTTCGCCACTCCCGTCTTGCAGCGTCCGTTTGAATTCGGAATCGACCTGGTGGCGCACTCCACCACCAAGTACATATCGGGCCACAGCGACGTGGTGGGGGGAGCGTTGATCGCGAGGGAAAGCTGCCCGATTTTCGAACACGCCCGAAAGTCGCAGCAACTCGCCGGCGCCGTCCCGTCGCCCTTCGATTGCTGGCTGACCTTGCGCGGCATCGAGACTCTGCCTTATCGCGTGCGTGCGCAGGCGGAGTCGGCGCTCCGGATCGCCACGTTCCTGAAAGGCTGCCCGGCGGTTGAAGCCGTGTACTATCCCGGCCTGCCGGGCCACCCCGGGCACGGGATCGCCCAGCGGCAAATGAGCCGCTTCGGCGGCATGCTCTCCTTTCTGGTGCGTGGGGGCGCCGCGGAGGCCACGCGGGTGGCGGCCAGGGTCCGGGTCTTTACCCGCGCCACCAGCTTGGGCGGCACCCACAGCCTGATCGAGCATCGCGCCTCGATCGAGGGGCCGGAGACCCGGACACCGGCGAACCTGCTGCGGCTTTCGATCGGTCTCGAAAGCACGGAAGATCTGATCGACGACCTGGCCCGGGGACTGGAATCCTTAATCACCTAATTGTCGATAAATTTAGTTGACAATGGAAGAGGGATCGCTCATAATGGACTTTCAACAATGATACCTTTCCAGCTCACCGCTCGCGTTCGCTGCACTTGCTGTTGTTGTTGAAGCCTTCGCTCCCCACTGCCTTGAAAGTGGGGATCCCCGAGTAAGTTAATCGGATTCATCCTTTTCAGGCCACGCTGTCCTGAAAGGCACAATTGGCGGCGCCGCGTCCGGGATCGCCCGATCCACCGCGCCACCACCGGACCGCGCCACAAGGGTCGTCCGCATTTCAAATTCGGAGAAGTACGTTTATGCAAATCGGGAGCAGTCTCGCCATGAAATCTCATTTCTTTAACCGAGCGATTCGCCGCGCCTTTGTGTTCTGCATATTGGGACTATTGGCGTGGTCCCCCGGCGTCCGCGCCGCAGTGCCAACGCCGGAGCAGTTCTTCGGGTTCCGGCTGGGAACCGACAAGAAACTCGCCCGCTACGACAAGATCGTCGAGTATCTGCAAAAGGTCGGGGCGGAATCCGATCGGGTGCGCGTGCGCAACCTCGGGCCTACCACGCTGGGGAATCCCTATCTCCTGCTGGAGATCAGTTCGCCGGAGAACTTGAAGAACCTGGACCATCTCAAGAGCCTCCAGCGCAAGCTGTACTTTCAGGGCGGGGCGCCCACGGAAGCCGAGCGGGACGAAATCTTCAAGTCCGGCAAAGCCGTCGTGCTGGTCACCAACAACCTTCACTCCACCGAAATCGGCTCCTCGCAGGCGATTGTGGAGTTAATCCACCGCCTGGCCACGGATAACTCGGACCGCGTCAAGAAGATCCTGGACAATGTGATCTTCCTGACCGTGCCGTCGGCCAATCCCGACGGCCAGATCATGGTGACCGACTGGTACAACAAGGTCGTCGACACCAAGTACGAATCGAGCCCGCTGCCGTTCCTCTATCACTACTATGTGGGCCACGACGACAATCGCGACATGTTTCTCTTCTCGCAGAAGGAGTCGGCGCTGGCGGCCGGTATTCTGTGGCACGACTGGTTTCCCTCGGTATGGCTGGATGAGCACCAGCAGGGCAACAACGGCTCGCGCATCTTCACTATGCCGGCGAGGGATCCGATCAATCCCAACGTGGACCCGCTCATCTACCGCTGGGAGACGATCCTGGGGACGTCCCAATCCGCCGCGCTCGATGCGGCGGGGAAGACCGGAGTCGTTCATAACATCAGTTACGACAGCTACTACGAGGGCGCCTTCGCCTGGAGCGGGTGGTGGCACAACCAGATCGGCATGTTGACCGAAGTGGCCAGCGCCCGCATCGCATCGCCGGTCTACCAGCAGCGGGCCAATCCGGCGCTATCTTCCGGCGCGGCGGCGTTCGGAGCGGCGGGCGGCGCCGGCGGAGGTCGCGGCGCGGGCGGAGGGCGCGGCGCCGGGGGAGGGCGTGGCGCCGCCGGAGCGGCAGCAGCCGGAGGGGCGGCTCCCGACAGCGAGGGCGGTCCGGGAGGCCGGGGCGAATTCGGGCGCGGCGGTACGCAGGAACAGCCGCTGCCGGCCCCGACCGATATTACCCCGCGCAACGACTACTTACAGCCATGGCTGGGCGGTAAGTGGACCCTGGGCGACATCGTCGACTATGAAGTAATCGCCACTTATGCGTTGCTGGAGACCGCGGCGGACCGCCGCGAGACGCTGCTGCGCGACGTCTACAAGATCAACTTCGATACGGTCGAAAAGGGCCGCAAAGGCGAGTTGGGCCGCGGAAGCCAGAAGGCGTTCGGGGTCCTGATCCCCGTCTCCGAACAGCACGATCCCGCCGAGGCGGTTGAGTTGGTGGACAAGTTGATCGGCGGCGGGCTCGAGGTATACCGCGCGAAAACCGAATTCAAGCAGGATGGGAAGACCTACGCCGCCGGAACTTTCGTAGTTCCGTTCGCCCAGGTGTTTGGGCGCTACGCCAAGGACCTTCTGGAACCGCAGGTGTTCCCTCAAGTGCGCATCACGCCCGACTCGGACCCCATTCCGCCGTACGATGTGTCGTCATGGTCGCTGGGCCTCCAGTTTGGCGTCCGGACGGATTTCGCAAGGACCGCTTTCGACACCTCCCTGGCGCTCGAACCGGTCGCCGCCACGCCAAAGTGGCCGCTGACGGCGGTGAACAACGGCAACGGCTGGAGTTTCCCCTACACCGGCGCGCAGAGCGCCCTGGTGGTCAATCGTCTGCTGAAAGGCGGAGCGAAAGTCAGCCTGACGAAGCCGGATTCAGCCGGCATTCCGACGGTGATCGCGACCGCGAGGCCCGAGGTCTGGACGAAGGCCGTGGACGGCTTCGAGATCCACGGCGGTACGGCTCCGAGCAAGCCGCCGGCTCGCTCGGCCGCGGTAGCCACCGCGCTCCATGCGCCACGCGTGGGCCTGTACCAATCCTGGGGTTCTTCGATGGATGAGGGCTGGACCCGCTGGCTGTTGGAACACTACGCTTTCGATTACACGACCCTGCACAACAACGACGTGAAGGCCGGGAAGCTGCGGCAGCGCTTCGATGCCGTCATCCTGCCTTCGCAGCGCGGCGGGTCGATATTGACGGGCAGCAATTCCGATAGCGTGTATCCGGAGTACCGCGGCGGCATCGGCGACGACGGCTGGCAGGCGCTACGCGATTTCGTCGCCGAAGGCGGCACTTTGATCGCTCTGGGGGAGACCTCGAACCTGCTGATCGACAAACTGCCGCTGGGCGTGAAGAACATCAAGCGGACGCTTACGCGGGACCAGCACCACGCTCCTGGGACGGTTGTGAACCTGCAAGTGGATACGTCCCACCCCGTGGGATTTGGCGCGGCGCCGGAAACGTATGGATTCTACGTGAACTCGCCGTTCTTCCAGACGGTCGAAGCATTTTCCTCGCAGAAAGTCAGTGTGGTGGCCCGCTACCCGAACACGACGGTGCTCGCTTCCGGGTGGCTCCGCGGCGACGAGTTGATGCAGGGCCGCGCAGCCGTGGTCGCCATCGACCAAAGCCCCGGCAAGATCATCCTGTTCGGAATCCAGCCGCAGAACCGCGCCCAGACGCACGCGACATTGCCGCTGCTCTTCAACGCCTTGTACTGGTCGGCGGAAGGGGATCCGACAGCCGCAACCCAGTAGCCGGATCGGAGAGAACATCCATGCGAAGAACACCCACGCTACTCGTGTCTCTAAGCTCTCGAAGGGAAGAAATGAAAGGTCAGACCATGACGAAACATGCCATAAGAGTACTCTCATTGCTAACGTATCTGGGGGCCGCCATGATGCCGGTGAGCGCGCAAAATGTGAACGCCACCGTGCGCGGCGTCGTGCGGGATCCTTCGGGCGCCGTCATCTCCGGCGCGGCCATCACCATCACGAACCTCGAAAAAGGCGCCGCGCGCACTGTGTCGACCAACGACTCCGGCGAGTACGCTGCGCTGCAACTGCCGCCCCAGAACTACTCGATCTCGGCCGCCGCCGCCAGTTTCAAGACTCGTGTCACCGACAATTTCGTCCTACAGGTCGGACAGGAAGCGCGGCTGGATTTCGTTCTGGAACTGGGACCCACGACCGAACAGGTTCTGGTCACCGCCGCGGCGCCCGTCATGCAGACCGAAACCGCCAGTAACAGCGGCGTGGTCGACGAGAAGAACGTCGAGGAACTTCCCCTCAACGGCCGGGCCTTTTACGACCTGGCGCAGTTGGTTCCGAACGTCAGCAATCCCGCGGCGAATTCCACGCTCGGCGCCCGCGGAGGATTTAATGTCGCCGGGAGCTCGGAGGTGACGAACAACTTCGTGTTGGACGGCATCGACAACAACGACCGCACGACCGGACAGCCCAGCGTCCGGCCCTCCGTGGACGGCATCCAGGAGTTCCGTATCCTTACGGGTTTGTATCCCGCGGAATACGGCAGGCAGTCCGGGGGCCAGGTAATCGTCACCACCAAATCCGGCGCGAATCAGGTCCACGGATCCGTCTTCGAGTTCTACAGAAACAGCGGTTTGGACGCGCGGGGCTTCTTCAGCCCGGCGCAAATCCCGGCGTTCAACAGGAACAACTACGGGGGTTCCTTCGGAGGGCCGATCAAGAAGAACAGAACCTTCATATTCGGAACATATGAAGGTCTCCGCAACCGAACGGTGAACGCCACCCGAAGCACCGTGCCAACCCAGGCGCAGCGTGCTGGCGATCTGTCCGGAAGCGCGGCGATTACCTATCCGGGCATCGTGAACAACCAGATTCCCCAGTCGCAGATCGTCCCGCAGGCCGTCAAGATCCTCTCGTACTATCCCCTGCCGAACCTCACGGCCGCCACGGGGAGCTTGAACTACGTCAACAGCACTCCTTCCCGCACCCCGCAGGACCAGTTCTCCCTGCGCGCCGACCACGTCATCAGCGAACGGAACAACATCTCCGTGTCCTATCAGTTCTTCGACTACTTTGTGTACACGCCAAGTACGGTTCCGGGGTTTAGCACCGAGGATAAGCAGCGCTCGCAGCAAGCCGCCATAAGGGACACCCATATCTTCACTCCCGGCCTGATCCATGAGATCCGGCTGGGCTACAACCGCTACGCGGGGCTGCGCACCAACGAGGACGGCCAGCTCGGCAACCTGGTCAAACAACTTGGGATTCCGCAGGGCGGGGACTACGGCGTGCAACCGACCAGCAGCCTGAACGGAGGGCTCCCTTCGATCTCTATCACGGGCTTCAATGGAATCGGGGGCGGAACTCCACAGTGGCGCGGCGATAACACGATCAACGCCGTGGATTCACTGACCTGGGTTCACAATAGACACACCATCAAGTTCGGCGCGGACTATCAGAACTTCTCTAAGCACTCTTACTACGATAGCGGTGCCAAAGGATCTTTCTCATTTAACGGACAGTACACAGGCAACGCCTTCGCCGATTTCCTCCTGGGGGATCTGCGGTCTACCAGCCGCACAACCGGCGACCCGAACCAGCAACCGTATACGAAATCGGCGGATTTCTATGCGCAGGACGATTGGAAAGTGCTTTCGCGGCTCACGCTGAACATCGGACTTCGCTACGAGCTGAACGTCCCGCAGAAAGAGCTGAACAACAAACTGTCGCAGTTCGACCTGAATACGGGACTGCTGAATTCCGGTGGCGGGACTGTCTACGACGTGAATAGCGCCACGGGGTTGCTGGTCCCGGTGGGCACGAAAGCCATCGGCGACACGCTGTACGACATGCCCAAGAAGAACTTCGCGCCGCGCTTCGGTTTCGCCTACCGCGCCACCAAAGATAACAAAACCGTGCTGCGCGGAGGGTACGGCATCTTTTACGACCAGGTCGTCGTCGGCAACGGGCTATTCCCCCTGTTCGGCCTCGGCGCGCCGTACAATTCGAGCTTCACCACTACGAACACACCGACCGCGACCTATGCGACCTGGGCCAATCCTTTCCCGGCGGGCACGGCGGGCGGCAGCGTTTCCCCCGGCGCCGTGAACCGCAACTTCCCCACGGCGTATGCGCAGCAGTGGAGCTTCGCGGTCCAGCGCGACCTGGTAAGGCAGTTTGTTCTGGACTTGACCTACCAGGGGTCGCACGGCGTCCACCAGCCAGTCAGTTACGATATCAACCAAGCCGCGATTGGCGCGGGAACGATTCAGTCGAAGCGCCGCTACACTCAGTGGTCCAGCGTGACCTGGAGAGACGACGTCGGGTTCTCCACGTTCCACAGTCTGGTCGCCAAGGTGGAGCGCCGGTACACCAACGGGCTCAGTCTGCAAAGCAGCTTGGTTTACTCGAAAACCCTCGATTTGCAGACCCCGCCATCCACCGGTGGCAGTGGCGACGGCGGGATACGGGATATCCGCAACATCAAGGCCGAGTATGGCCGTGCGACGATCGATGCCCGGCTCCGGTCGGTCGGTAACTACGTCTACCGGCTGCCGTTCGGCCGGGGACGCTCCTATCTAACGTCCACTCCGGGTTGGCTCGAGGCGATAGCGGGCGACTGGGAGACGACCGGCATTCTGACTCTTCAATCTGGCAGACCGTTCACCGTCACGACCAGCAAGGACCTCGCCAACACGGGCAGTTCCAGCCGTCCCAACGTGATCGGCGATCCGCACCTGGCCAATCCCGGCGTCAACCAGTGGTTCAACACGGCCGCCTTCACCGACGTCATCCCCGCGGGGACGTATACGTTCGGAAATTCCGGGCGCAATATCCTGGACGCGCCCGGTCTCATGACGTTCGATGCGGGCATCTACAAGAACTTCGCCCTGCGGGAGAGGTTTACCGTGCAGTTCCGTGCGGAGTCCTTCAACGCCTTGAATCACGCGAACTTCTCCGCGCCCAGCGCCAATATCAGTTCGGCGAATGTAGGGCAAATCGCCTCCACCGCGACTCCCAACCGGACCATCCAATTCGGGCTGAAGCTGAGATACTGATGCGAATCCCAACCGCGGTATCCACTTTCGCTTGAAGCCGGCAGGCTGCGCTCGGGCGCGGGCGGCGATGGCCCTACGTCGCCTGTCCGCTATCCGGGCCGCGAAATTGGTTATTATTGGCTCCGAAGCAAAGACGCACGGCATTATGGGTTATCGGATGCCCCTTCGACGAATCCACAGCCCGGCAGCCCGCGCTCATCCGGACCGAACACAAGGCGCGATTCTTCCACACCGGCCCCCACCAGTTCCGGCCTATTCCCAGCATGCCGGATGTCAAATGTGTTAATTTCGACAGATCTGCTTGACAATATGCCGTTTTGGCATTTACCCTATTCTCTATCGACATTATTGCTTTATCGGTTGGGAGATGCCCGGCCGTTGCAGTTCGGGGGCGTTTTCGTTTGAAGGAGCGGATCTCGCAATTATGTCTCAACAACGGAAGATGTGGATTGGCCTGGCCCTGATTGTGAGTATGCCATCGATACCGGCGCGGGCCCAGTCCGCGGACCAGAATGGTCGGCAACTGGACCAGAAGATCCAGGAACTGCAAAAGCAGGTCGACGAACTGGATCAGCGGGTCAAAATCGCGGAGCGAAACAAGGAACTGAAGGATGAGGAAGCCGCCACCCGGGCGAAGAACGCCGCGTCGGCGACCGCCGATACCGGTGGCTTCACCATCAAATCGAACGACGGCGATTTTCTGCTGAAGATCGGCGCCGACTTGCAGGTGGACAATCGCGCATTCGTGGGCGATGGGTCCGCCTTGGGCGCCGATACGATCCTGCTGCGGCGCGTGCGGCCGACGTTTTCGGGGACGGTTTTCAAGTACGTCGATTATTACTTCCGGCCCGATTTCGGCCAGGGGACGACCGTCATTTATGACGCGTATCTGGAGTTGAAGTACTTCCGGGCGGCCAAAGTCCGCGTGGGCAAGTTCAAGCCTCCGGTGGGGCTGGAGCGCCTGCAATCGGATGACGATACCAGCTTCGTCGAGCGCGGTATGCCCACCCTGCTGGCCCCCAGCCGCGATATCGGCTACCAGATCTCGGGCGACGTGGTTCCCCAACGCGTGAACTACTCCGTTGGCGTATTCAACGGAGTGCCGGATAACGGGCTGAGCGATGTGGCCGTCAGCAGCCACCGCGATTACGCGGCGCGGCTGTTTCTAACGCCATTCGCCGGTGCGGCCGGGAACCCGCTGAGCGGCCTCGGTTTCGGATCGGGCATCTCGAGTGGAGGCGTCGACGGCATCGCCCTACCGGCCTACAAGACCTTCGGCCAAACCACGTTCTTCACCTTCGCCCCGGGTGTTGGCTCGGCGGGCCATCGCACGCGTCTTTCGCCGCAAGGCTACTACTATCTGGGGCCATTCGGGATCCTCGCGGAGTACACTCTCACCGAGGAGGGCTTCAAGAAGGGTTTGGTTCAAAGGGACATCGCGTTCCGGGCCTGGCAGGTGGCGGCCACTTTCATTGTCACGGGAGAGAAGAAGGCCTTCACCAGCCCCACTCCGAAGAAATCGTTCGATCCGGCCAAGCACGGGTGGGGAGCGCTCGAACTGGCGGCGCGCGTGGGGGATTTCAGCGCCGAGAAGGGCATCTACACCTACGGCTTTGCGAACTCCGCTACCACGCCGCGCCACGCGCACGAGGTGGTGGGAGGCGTAAACTGGTACCTCAACCGCCTGCTCAGAATCTCATTGGATTACGGAAATACGAACTTCGGAGGCGGCGGGGCCGTTGGGAACCGGCTCTCGGAACGGGTGCTGATCACGCGGTTCCAGGTCAACTTCATTTAGTAGCCATATGAAACTGATATCATTCCTCATAGTCGCGGCCGTCTCCGTTTCGTTGGCGGCGGGCGCAATCAGACTGCTCAATGTGTCTTACGATCCCACGCGGGAGTTGTACCAGAACATCAACGCCGCGTTCGTCAAACAGTGGAAGGCGAAGACGGGAGTCGACCTGGTGATCAGCCAGTCGCACGGAGGGTCGGGCAGCCAGGCCCGCAGCGTGATCGAGGGCTTGCAGGCCGACGTGGTCACCCTGGCGCTGGCCTACGACATCGACGCCATTGCGGACAAGGCTGGGTTGCTGCCCAAGAACTGGCAGGGCCGCTTCCCGGACAATAGCGCGCCCTATACCTCGACCATCGTCTTTCTGGTTCGCAAGGGCGACCCCAAGCGCATCAAGGACTGGAACGACCTCGTACGGCCCGGAATCTCAGTCATTATGCCCAATCCGAAAACTTCCGGAGGTGCGCGCTGGAACTATCTGGCGGCGTGGGGTTACGCCTTGCGGCAGTCCAACAACGACGAAAGTAAGGCCAAGGATTTCGTGGCTCGTCTCTACCACAACGTCCCGGTGCTCGACTCCGGCGCGCGCGGCTCAACCACCACCTTCGTGCAGCGCGGCATCGGGGATGTCCTGGTGGGCTGGGAGAACGAGGCGTTCCTGGCCCTCAACGAGCTGGGCAAGGACAAACTGGAGCTGGTTGTGCCTTCGGTGAGTATTCTGGCCGAACCGCCCGTGGCCGTGGTCGACAAGATAGCCGCGCGCCATGGCACGGCCGCGGTGGCCAAGGCCTACCTGGAATTTCTCTATTCGCCGGAGGGTCAGGAGATCGCCGCGCGGAACTACTACCGCCCGCGGTCGAAAGAGGTTGCGGCCAAATACGACAGCCAGTTCCCCCACCTGGCGCTATTCACCGTGGACGAGGTGTTCGGCGGCTGGCAGAAGGCGCAGAAAAAGCACTTCGAAGAGGGCGGAACCTTCGACCAGATCTACCAGCCGGGAAGGTGACATGCGGGGCAACTGGTTCCAGCGGTACAGCATTCTGCCGGGTTTTTGGCCGTCCTTCGGGCTCTCCATGTTGTACCTGAGCCTGATTGTGCTGGTCCCGCTGAGCGCGATCTTCCTCAAGGCGGCGGCTCTCACCTGGCCGCGCTTCTGGAGCGCCGTCACCTCGCCGGCAGTAGTCGCATCCTACCGGCTCACATTTGGCGCATCGCTGGGAGCGGCGCTGGTCAACGCCGTCTTCGGCTTCCTGGTGGCGTGGGTTCTGGCGCGCTATCGCTTCCCCGGCAAACGTCTGGTGGACGCGCTGGTCGACCTTCCGTTCGCCCTGCCGACGGCGGTGGCCGGCATTGCGCTCACCTCGCTCTACTCCGAAAACGGCTGGGTGGGCCGGCTCCTGGCGCCCTTGGGGATTCGCGTGGCCTTCACTCCCCTGGGGGTGCTGGTGGCGCTGATCTTCATCGGGCTTCCCTTTGTGGTGCGCAGCGTCCAGCCCGTGCTCGAGGGCGCGGACCGGGAGCTTGAAGAAGCCGCCGCCAGCCTGGGCGCCAGCCGCTGGCAGGTCTTCAGCCGGGTGGTGTTCCCCATCGTACGGCCGGCGCTGCTGACCGGGTTCGCCATGGCGTTCGCCCGCGCCCTGGGCGAATACGGCTCGGTGATTTTCATTTCGGGCAACATGCCCATGCGGACGCAGATCACGCCGCTGCTGATCGTCGCCAGGCTGGAGCAGTACGACTACGCCGGGGCAGCGGCCCTGGCCGTGGTGATGCTGGCCGCTTCCTTTGTTCTGCTGCTGGCCATCAACTTACTCGGCTCTTACAGCCGAAAGTACATGGAGGTGCGGTGAACGCCCCTCGCAGCGATGCCACCAGCGATCCCGCGCCGCTGCGCTGGGGTCTCACCTTTCTCGCGCTGGCCTTTCTCGGGCTGTTCGTGGCTCTACCGCTGGCGGCGGTCTTCGGGCAGGCGCTGGCCAAGGGCTGGGAGGCATACTGGGCGGCCATCCGCGAACCGGACGCGCTGTCGGCCATACGGCTCACGCTGCTGGCCTCGGCCATCGCCGTACTTTCGAACCTGGCTTTCGGCCTGGCGGCGGCGTGGGCCATCGCCAAGTTCCAGTTCCGGGGCAAGAACGTCCTGATCACGCTGATCGATCTGCCCTTCGCGGTCTCGCCCGTGATCGCCGGGCTGATCTACGTGCTGGTGTTCGGCGCCCGCGGGTGGTTCGGCGATTGGCTGGACGCGCACGATATCCGCATCGTCTTCGCCGTGCCGGGAATCGTGCTGGCGACCATCTTTGTGACGTTCCCGTTCGTGGCGCGCGAACTGATCCCGCTGATGCAGAGCCAGGGGACCGATGAAGAGGAGGCCGGCATTTCCCTCGGCGCGGGCGGGTGGCAGGTGCTCTTCCGGATCACCCTGCCCAATATCAAATGGAGCCTGCTCTACGGCATCATTTTATGCACCGCCCGAGCCATGGGCGAATTCGGCGCGGTCTCGGTGGTCTCCGGGCATATACGCGGCCAGACCAACACCATGCCGCTGCACGTCGAGGTGCTCTACAACGAATACAACTTCGCGGCCGCTTTTGCGGTGGCCAGCCTGCTCGCCATTCTGGCGCTGGTGACGCTGGCGGCGAAGAGCCTGTTGGAATGGAAGGTGCGGCGGGTCTACTCGGAATTGCGGGTGGAGGCGAACCCGGAGGCATGAATTGTCCATAGAGGCCCTCCACATCACTAAGACTTTCGGCCGATTCACCGCGCTGCGCGACGTAAGCCTGACGGTGAACGATGGGGAGCTGCTGGCCCTGCTGGGCCCTTCGGGCTCGGGCAAGACCACGCTGCTGCGCATTGTCGCGGGCCTCGAAACGCCGGACCCCGATCCCGCCAGCGCCCTGTTGTTCGAGGGTCGAGACGTCACCCGGGAGGGCGTGGGCGAGCGGCGCGTGGGGTTCGTCTTTCAGCACTACGCGCTGTTCCGCAACATGACGGTCTTCGAGAACATAGCCTTCGGGTTGCGCGTCCGCCCGCGCCACGTGCGCCCGTCCGCCAGCGCTATACGCGAAAAAGTACGAGAGTTGATGGCGCTCATCCAACTCGACAATTTCGCGGACCGCTATCCCAGCCAGCTTTCCGGCGGCCAGCGGCAGAGGGTCGCGCTGGCTCGCGCGCTAGCCATCGAACCCAAAGTGCTGCTGCTCGACGAGCCCTTCGGCGCGCTCGACGCCAAGGTCCGCCAGGGCCTGCGGCGCTGGTTGAGACGTCTGCACGACACCGTCCACGTCACCAGCCTCCTGGTCACGCACGACCAGGAGGAGGCGTTGGAGGTGGCCGACCGCGTGGTGGTGATGAATGAGGCGCGCATCGAGCAGACCGGAACGCCCGAGGAGGTTTTCCACCACCCCGCCACCGAATTTGTGATGGATTTCATGGGCAACGTGAACCTCTTCCACGGGCGCATCGAGAGCGGCAAGGCGGTGTTCGGACCGCTGGTAATGGATCACTCCTTGAGCGGAGCCGTGGAGGGACAGACCGCGCGGCTGTTCGTGCGGCCGTACGACCTCGACATACGCCACAGCAGCGCCGGCACGCCCAGCCTGCGCGCCCGGGTGCTGCGGATTCAGGCGGCCGGCCCGCAGGTGAGGGTGGAACTGCAGGCCGAAACGGGAGAAGCCTTGGTGGTGGAGATGCCGCACGCGCAGTTCCGCCAGAGCGGCATCCTGGCCGGCGCCGAAGTGTTTGTGGGGCTGCGCGACGCGCGTGTGTTTACGGAAGACTATTCGATTTGAGTTTGTGGGGCAGGATGGCATCCTGCGGCGGGTTGCCAACCCGCCCGCCCAGCGCCGGTGGACAGGCGAGCAGGCCGAGTACCACTCGGCCGCAGGCTGCCAGCCTGCCGCACGGAATCGCCGCGGGCCAATCCATGGCATTGGCGCGTCCAGGATGTCCCTAATCCCTATTGACTTTCTGGGAATCGCCTTGCTACGCTGAGACATCCAAAACTCATGAGGGGCGGGACCATTCCACATCTGCGGGCCCTGGAGGCGGAGAGCATCCATATCCTTCGCGAGGTGGTGGCGGAGTTTGCCCGGCCGGTGATGCTGTATTCCATCGGCAAGGATTCCTCCGTGATGCTGCGGCTGGCGCAGAAGGCGTTTTACCCAGGCCGGCTGCCGTTCCCGCTGCTGCACATCGACACCACCTATAAGTTCCGGGAAATGATCGAGTTCCGCGACCGCTATGCGCGCGAGGTAGGGGCCGAGCTGATTGTCCATACCAACCGCGCGGCCATCGAAGGCGGGGCCAACCCGTTCGTACTCGGAACTCAGAAGTGCTGCGCGCAGCTCAAGACCAAGGCGTTGCTGGACGCGCTCGCCGAGGGAGGGTTCGACGCGGCGTTCGGGGGCGCACGGCGGGATGAAGAGAAATCTCGCGCCAAGGAACGGGTCTATTCCTTCCGTGACCCGCTGGGGCAGTGGGACCCCAAGAACCAGCGGCCCGAGTTGTGGAACCTCTACAACGGCCGGATCGAGAAAGGCGAGACCATCCGCGTGTTCCCGCTTTCGAACTGGACCGAGCTGGATGTGTGGCACTACATACACGTGGAGCGCATCCCCGTGGTTCCGCTGTACTTCGCGCGCGCGAGAGAAGTTCTGGTGCGCAACGGGACGCTGCTGCCCCTGGAACACGATCCGCCGCGCCTCATCGGCGAGAAACCGCAGACGGTGGTGTGCCGTATGCGCTCGCTGGGGTGCACCTATTGCACGGGGGCCGTGCGCAGCGATGCCGATTCGGTCCCCAAGATCATTGAGGAGTTGCTGGCGGCCCGCCGCTCGGAACGGGAGAACCGCGCCATCGACTACGACCAGGAAGGGTCGATGGAGTTGAAGAAACGCGAGGGCTACTTCTAATGGCGCCGGCCACGGAAACAGCGGCCCCCCCGCTCACCATCGAAGAGTACCTGGCGCGCTGCGCGGAGCAGGACCTGGTCCGGCTGACGACCGCCGGCAGCGTGGACGATGGCAAGAGCACCCTCATCGGGCGGCTGCTGTACGATGCCAAGGCCATGTTCGAGGACCAGTTGGCGGCCATACGCGCCAGCAAGGTGAACCGCACCGGCGGGCCGCTCGATTTTTCGCTGCTCACCGACGGCTTGCGGGCGGAACGCGAGCAGGGCATCACCATCGACGTGGCGTACCGGCATTTCTCGACGCCGCGGCGGAAGTTCATCATCGCCGATACTCCGGGCCATGAGCAGTACACGCGCAACATGGCCACCGG